>Ga0315555_1000075_pt1 | contig 56151 bp, 58 predicted proteins | sample SalMarSW160380MG_FD_202113 | JGI IMG/M metagenome (GOLD analysis project Ga0315555, IMG submission 202113) | Salt marsh sediment microbial communities from the Plum Island Ecosystem LTER, Massachusetts, United States - Salt Marsh Sediment SW1603-80 ... | reverse complement strand
ACCCAGAAGAGATCGATGAAATGGTTTGAAAGGTGGAAGTCCCACTGGATCTCAATCCCATCGATTTCATCCTTTCGGTTCCTGAGCTTTGCAAGCTTATTGACCAGCTCTGAACAGTCGGGGAATCGCTCCAAACCCCCTACCAGCATCCCGCACGTGTTGGGTTTTGTATTGAGAATTACCAATTCAGCATCTCCATTGCCCCAGCTTACCTTCCCACCATAGCCAAATCCGCTCTTCCACCTGGCTGCATTCCGGGTAGTCGTCATATCCGGAGTGGAAATGAAGGTGGCATCCGGTTTAAGGCCAAGGCGTTCTTGAATCCAGTGGATTTTGGCCAAACCATACTTCATGTTGGCCTTACAGAGGTAAGTAGCTCCATCCAGCAGGCCTGTAGAGAATATATGCGCCTCAGCTCGGGCCAAAAGTTCCTCATTAGAGTCCATGTTTCCCTCCAGGATTATTTAGCAAAGAAGACTAAAGTGAATTAAGAAAAATTTGGTTTTTGGCCACAATAGCCATCATCAGGCTCTCCTCCCTCTCATTATACTATTAGTTCATACTCTTTCTCATTATATCATGATTTTAAGAAACTTCATTTAAGTTATTGGAACAAGTTCAAGATACGCATTTATCTTCCTGAGAGATGTAAAACGTCCAGTATCTCCTATATCAGCCAAAAAAGCTAAGGCCATAAGCGGAGCTATCCCTTTGATTGTAATGAGCACTTTCATAGTATCACTACAGCTTCCGGTCGTTTTTATCGAGGAATCTATCAATAGCATCAAGCAGTTTTTCTGTGTTTATCTTTGTCCGAATTGATTCACTATTAACGATGCGGTGAGCTTACTAGCTGCCGGCTTCTTTATCCTTATGTGCTTCCTTGATCCGGATGAACTCTTTCTCTTTTAGTAAAAAAGTCTCGACAATTTCCGGATCAAATGAAGAGCCTGATCCCTCAATAATAATTTCTCTTGACTTTTCATGCGGGAAGGCTGGCTTGTAGACTCTTTTCGTGGTGAGGGCATCGTACACATCTGCAAGCGCTGTTATGCGTGCCGTAAGGGGGATCTCATCGTCCTTTAAACCTTTTGGGTAACCGCTTCCGTTCCATTTTTCATGATGATAATAGGCAATCTCCTTTCCCATATCCAGGAATGATTTTTCGATTCCACTAAGCTTGATGGCTGAAGCTATTGCGTCTCCACCTATCTCACTGTGACCTTTCATTATTTCAAACTCCTCTGTGGTTAGTTTCCCTGGTTTAAGGAGTATACTGTCCGGGATACCAACTTTTCCTATATCGTGAAGGGGAGTTGATTTATATATATTTTCAATATATTGATCTGTTATGTAATCTTGATATTTTGGTGATTTACTTAATTCGAGAGCCAGTACTCCAGCAAACTCTCTCATTCGCTCAAGGTGCTCGCCGGTTTCGGGATCCCGAAACTCCGCGAGTTTTGCAAGGGCAATTATCGTTACATCCTGTGTGCTGATTACTTGCTGCATCAATGATATATTGTCCTGCTTGAGCCTCTCCTGGTATTCTTTGTTTTCGTCATACAGTCTTTTCAATGATAGGAGTGACTTGAGCTTTGCTTTGAGAAAATGTATGTTGAATGGTTTTGCCAGGAAGTCATCGGCACCCATCTCCAATGCCTTGAGATGGCTTTTATCATCGCCAAGGCCTGTTATCACCACAATGGGTACTATTTTTGTATCCGGGTTGGATTTTAACCTCCTGCACACCTCATAGCCATCCATTTTTGGCATATTGAGATCGAGAATCAAGAGATCGGGACGATGCTCCTGAAAACGCTCGAGAGCTTCTTCACCATCTGAAGCCTCAATGATCGAATATCCCATTTGTGTCAGAAAAGTGCCCAGCATTTTTCGATTTGCATCCAGATCATCGACAACGAGTATTTTATGCATTTCTCCCATTGCATTTCCTTTGTCGTGTATGATTATATCTCCGGGAAACTTAATATTACCGGTATAGTAATCGACATCACCTAAAACCTCAAAGACTTCATGTACCCAAAAATTATTTTTCCAGAGCTAAAACCTGTAGATTCCCTCACTAAAGTTGACTAAATCTTAAAACATTCCCACATTAGAATCTTAAACCTTCAGGAGAGAGAGTAAGAAAAAGCGGGACTAATGCATACTGACCAGTTAGCAATTCGTCCCGCCTTCCAAACACTACCATCATTATACTGTACATTCAGCGGGAAGTCTACGACTTTGATAAACTTCATCATACGTTTGCCATACTATTTTTCTCTACTCCTTGTCCTGCCTGTCAGAGTGTGCATACTCTGAGAATGCACGCCTCTTACTGGAAATACTATTACACTGAGCCTTTGAGAATCAGGAGTTATATCTCTACGATTAAGAAACGAGGCATAAATTTCATATCGGCGCTTCAAGATGTGTTTGCTGACAATGCTTTATTGCCAGAAATAAAATACAGCTGAATAGTTACCAATCTTGGTAGTTTAGAACATGATTTTAAAAAACTTGTGGAGTTTAAGAAAAACGAAAATTTGAAATACACTCATGTTATCGAAGTCATTATTGGCAATGAAACCTCCTTTAGAGACGCAAAAGAACGCATAACGAAACTGAATAAATCTGAGGGGGAAGAGATTACAATTATAGAGTTCAATACAGATTCATGGAAGGCAAATGATTGGGAAATTAGGTATGCCGATGTGCCCAACATCGCCTAACGAAGCTGTAGGGCTCTCCTTTCATCAAATTCTTAAAAAATAAGAAATAAAAGAAATTATGGTCTTGGGATCATAAAAAATTGGGCTTGTCTTACAGCTTCGACAGGGGGTATCTAGCTATAGTGCTTCGTACCTCCACCCAAATCTCACCAGGCTGGACTTCAGGTATGCTAGGAGCCCTAGGTGAAATCGGTACGAAGATGGGGATAAAGACTGAGATACACTGCGGCGTAGATTATAAGGTTCAGCAGAACCTCGAATGGATCAAGGACAAGAGCGTTGCGCTGGCTTTGAAGCTCTCTCAGGTCGAAGAGAGGATCAAGACGGCCTCAGGGGAGAAGAAGGAGCTTCTGAGAACCAGGGACAGGCTTAAGAAGTATATCCACAAACTGAATCATGTGGCAAAGTCTCTTGTGGTGTGGCTCGATAAAAACAGTAAGGCTGATGTCGTTGTGAGTGGGACCGTCTTTCCAGGTGTATATATCGAGATATACCGTAAGTCGTATCTGGTTCCGCACGAAATGGAGGGGGTACGTTTTTTTCTCGATAAAGAGGGGGGAGTGGATGTAGAGCCGATTCTTTAGGGAGAGTTTGTCTTCACGGCACTGCACTATCACGAAAGGCCTGATGGTGTTTATGTACGCCGGCTGGTATTCTTTAGAATTTGCCTGATCTTCATAAGAAGCGTCTTCGGGGTGAACGGTTTCTGGAGAAAATTCTTTCCTGATTCGATGGACTCGATGCTTTCAACTGCGTTATCGGGATATCCGGAAATAAAAAGGATCGTCGTCTCAGGTGAAATGGCGAGTACCTCGCGGGCGAGTTCCGGCCCCCGCATGCCCGGCATTATTACGTCCGTTATCAAAAGGTCGATCTTTTCGGCCTGCTCCCCCCGGCAGATCGCGAGTGCTTCGTCGCTGTTGGACGCCTCTAGTACCCGGTAGCCGCTGTCCTTCAGCACAGAAGAGGCGATATCGCGAACAATATCTTCGTCTTCCACGATAAGGACCGTCTCGGACCCTATTAAGGCTTCCGTACAAGGCTCTTCTTCCTTGCCGTGGTTTTTAGATCCGGGTTCTACAATCGATGGAAAGTAGATCTTGAAGGTCGTGCCCTTCCCGAGCTCGCTGTAGCAGTGGATGTGCCCTCCTGACTGTTTGACGATGCCGTACACGGTCGACAGGCCGAGACCGGTCCCTTTCCCGATTTCCTTGGTCGTATAGAACGGCTCGAATATATGCGCCTGGGTCTCTTTGTTTATTCCGTGTCCCGTGTCCGTAACGGAAAGCATGACATATAACCCGGGCCTGATATCGATCCAATCCTTGCAGTCGTCCTCGTCCAGGTGGGCGGTAGCCGTTTCTATGCAGAGCTTTCCTCCTCCGGGCATTGCGTCACGGGAGTTGACAGCCAGGTTCATGATGATCTGCTCGACCTGGCTGCGGTCTGCCTTGATGATAACGGGTTTCTTTTGGAAGGCGGTTTTGAGCGCGATGTCCTCCCCGATGAGCTGTTTCATCATCTGCTCGATGTCACCTATTATCAGGTTGAGGTCGATGATCTGTGATTCCATTACCTGCCGGCTGGAGAAAGCGAGAAGTTGATGGGTGAGCTCCGCCGCGCGCTGTCCCGATGATTTGATCTGCTTGAGTATCGACACCAGTGAGTCATCGTCCTTCCGGGAAGAGAGGAGGTAGTCGGAGAAGCCGATGACTGCGGTCATCATATTGTTGAAGTCATGCGCAATGCCGCCAGCAAATCTGCCTATCGCTTCCATTCTTTGTGACAGCCTGAGTTGGTCTTCCAGGTTCTTTTTCTCCGTAATATCTTCCTTGAGCAAGATATAGTGTGTTATTGTTCCCTTTTCATTTTTAATCGGTGAGATTGTTGCATTCACCCAGTAGAGCGTTCCATCTTTCTTTTTGCTGTAAATTTCTCCCTTCCAAGTTACCCCCGAGCTTATTGTTTCCCAAAGCTTTTTATAGAACTCTTGTGGATGTTCTTCAGATTTAAGTACGGGTAAGGCCTTTCCCAAAAGCTCTTTATAACTGTAACCAGTTGTATCTGTGAATTTACTATTTAAGTATTCAATGTCTCCATTTATGTCGGTAATTACTATACTGATTGGACTCTGCTCAACAGCTATCGATAGCTTTCGAAGCTCCTCCTCTGCAAGCTTTCGTTCAGCGATGTCGGTGCTGGACCCGACCATGCGGATGGGATTTCCTGCCTCATCCCAAACTGCCTCCCCTCGAGTATAAAACCAGCGATACTCACCCGATTTGGTGCGCAGTCGGCTCTCTATGTGATACGGTACTCGCTCTTTGAAGTGAGTTTCTATTGCTAATTGTGTCGGTTCTCTATCGTCCGGATGTGTAATTGAGGTAAACGTATCGAAGCTGGCATAGATCTCATCGTCAGCGTACCCAAGCAGCTCCTTCATATGTGGGGACCAATATAACGTGTTGTTTTTAATATCCCAGTCCCATATACCGTCATTTGTGCCCTGAACAGCAAGAGCAAACCGCTCTTCACTGGCTCGTAAGGCCTCCTCAGCTTCCTTGCGCTCGGTGATGTCTTCAGATATCCCCAAAATATACAGCGGATTACCCTTCTCATCGGAAATTGGTATCTTCTTTGTATGTAGTATCCTTTCCCCCTCTTTTGTTCTTATTAGCTCTTCAGGAATTTCTTTCAATTGACCAGTTCTCAAAACCTCCCTGTCATTTTCCGTAAAAAAATCTGCCTGCTCCTTTGGGAAAATATCATAATCATTTTTACCAAGAATATTTTCATGATTATAACCAAACAGCATCTCGCCGGCCTTATTAAGTAATTTGAACCTCAATTCTTTGGCATCTTTAACAAAAACCGTATTGGGTATATTTTCTACGATGGAATCAAGAAACGTCTGGTTCTGCTTCAATTCTTCCTCCGCCTTCTTGCGCTCGGTAATATCAGATAAGGTTTGAACGGCTCCGGTTATATTATTATTTTTATCGAAAATAGGGTCTATGGTACTCATAAACCAATTGTTATTTAACTTTAGAATAGCGGTTTCTCTTTTTTGAGTTTTCAGCATGCCGTTGAAAAGACAATTTTCTTGATCCTTCACTTTATTACATATCAGCTCGCAGCATGTGCTCCCAACAATATCCTTTAAAGGCCTTTTCAGAATAGTAGCCATGGCATTGTTACATCGAATTATTTTTTTATCCGGGCTTATAAGAACAACACCGTTATCCATGGCATTGAAAGTGGTTTGCCATTCTCTTGCAGCTGTAAGTAATGCATTGTCAGCACGTTTTTTTTCCTCGCTTAATAGTTTCTTTTCCAGTGCGCTTTTGACAGCCGGGCTTATACGTACAATATGATCTTTTATAACATAGTCCGTTGCTCCAGCCTTCATGCACTCAACAGCAGTTTCTTCGTTCATGGAACCGGTACAGATGATAAAGGGGGTGGATGGAGCTAATTTCTTAACCAGCTCCAGGGCCTCCATGCCATTAAACTGCGGGAGCTGATAATCCGAGATGATAATGTCAGGTGCGAAGCCTTTCAGTTCTCTGAGGAAGTCTTTCTTTGTTACCACATGCTTTGATGAAAAATCTATTTTTTCTTTGCGCAGCTCACGCTTGACTAATTCGGCATCTGTGGGAACGTCTTCCAGTATTAGAAATTTAAGTTTCTTTTTCATCGGAATAACTCCGCAAATATCTTTTTTATCGTCATTGACTCAAATTGGGACTTCGGGTTTCAATGGCCCTTCTCTTTCCTGCAATAGGGAGAGCAATATAATCAAGAATGTGGCTTGTCCACATTACAGTTGTAATACGGCGGTTTATTCAGCAATACCCAGTAGAACCCCAGCTCCTGCACTGTATTGAGGAATTTATCAAAATCCACCGGTTTAACGATATAGCTGTTTACTCCCAGTTTGTAGCTCTCAACTATATCACGCTCTTCAGCCGAGGAGGTCAGAACTACAACCGGAATCACTTTTGCCCTTTTATCCTCTTTTATCTTTCGTAAAACTTCAAGCCCGTTTATTTTGGGAAGCTTAAGATCGAGGAGCACCATCTTCGGAGCATTTTCGATCTTTCTATGAGCGTAGGCGCCAATAGCAAAAATATAATCTAAAGCTTCTACGCCATCGGTCACAGTATGAACTTTGTTGGCAAGATTGTGCCTCTTAAGGGCTCTCAGTGTGAGCTCGACGTCTGCAGGATTGTCTTCAACCAAAAGGATTTCAACTGCATTTTCATCCATCATATAGCTCCTTCTATTATTGGAAGAGTAAAATAGAATGTTGCTCCTCCATTAACTTTCCCCTCGGCCCACACCCTTCCACCATGTCGGTGTATGACACGCTGCACAATGGCAAGCCCAACCCCAGTTCCTTCAAACTCTTTATCGCTGTGCAATCTTTGAAAAACCCCAAACAGCTTATTTACATACTCCATATCAAAACCGACTCCATTATCCTTTACATAGTAGATATTTTCCTTGCCCTTGGCCTCACCGTCAATTTCGATGACCGCATTCTCTTTGTTTTTTGTGAACTTGATGGCATTGGTCAGGAGATTTACGAATACCTCTCGAATCAGTGCAGGGTCCCCCTGAGCAGGTGGAAGGGTGTTAAGGTTTAATTTCAGTGCTCTTTCTGGATTGATGAATCTTAATTCCTCGAAGATGGATTTTGCGAGGTCTTCCATATTGACATTTGACTTTTTTATTTCTTTTCTCCCCAACCTGGAAAATGAGAGAAGATCGTCGATGAGCTGTCCCATCTTTTTTGTATTTGATTGAATGACATTCAATAATCTTTTTCCTTCGGAATCGAGAGTATCTGTATAATCTTCCATAAGTATATTAGAAAAGCCTGTGATAGCTCTTAGCGGCGACCGCAGGTCATGGGAGACAGAGTAAGAAAATGCCTCGAGCTCATTATTGACCTCCTTGAGCTCTGTAAGACTCTTTTCGAGCTCTAAGTTGAGCTTTCTTATCTGCCTGGCTGCCCAGTTTCGTTCTATGGCGTAGAGGATGGAGCGTTTCAGTAGATTGCTGTTAATTTGCCCTTTTACGAGATAATCTTGCGCTCCCTTCTTGACCGCATCCATTGCAATCCTTTCATCCTCGAGCCCGGACATGACAACAATTGGTAAATCCGGTGCCTGAGCTTTTACTTTTTTAAAGGTATCCAATTCCTGTGAATCCGGCAGGGTAAGGTCCAACAGGACAATATCGATCTTATCGTCTTTGAGACACTCCAATCCGGCTGCCAGACTATCGGCGCATCTCAATTCAGTATTGAACTGAGCGCTTTTCTCTTCATCCAGCATCTTTTTTGTAAGCTGGGTTGCAAACTTGCTATCCTCGATTAAGAGAACCTTGATATTATCAGCTTTCATTTCAATATATGCCTCGATTGCAGGTGATGCTTTCCAGTTGCGCCAACAAACTTTTATAATTTGAGACTTTCTCGTTCTTTAGAAGTTTGCCACATATAGTAATACCCTCGGATATTATGGAAATATTGTTGGAATCAAGATCAATGGTCTTCATCTCCGCATCTTTGAATATACGCTCAAGCGCCTGCGTTACTTCTTCCAGTTTTCCAAAACCGACTGCTCTTGAAGAGCTCTTGAGGGTATGCGCATATCTGAATAGATTCCGGAAAGTAAGGGAAGTCCCTTCTTTTTCTTCACGGATACCTCCTGTTTTAACTATCCCGGCTTCTCCTTCTCTCCTTTTAGCCTTTACACTCAAAGTGGAAAGGTCATTCTTCATCTTATCTATAAGCTCATGTGCCTCTTCATAAAAAACTTTCATCAATTCGTCATTATCAATTATCCCTGACATTGCTTCTTCTTTGATATCCTTTCTTTATTTATTCCAAATCACCGAGAGCCTCGATAATAGCAAGCAAAGTTTTAGGTGGCATAATGAAAACAAGATGCCCTTTGTGAATATCGCCGCTCACGAGAAAGTTGCTTTCGGTTATTACAGCATACTGTGATTCTAAAGACATTCGGGCGAGGATTTCTTCCAGTATGGCTCCCAGCATATCGTAGGCAAATCCCGGGACAGAATAGTCGATTCTTGTTTTCAGAAAATGTGACAGGGCCGTGGTGTAGTATCCCGTTACAATATTTCCCAGCTCTTTAAGAGCTGACAGCCCGATCTCATCCAGATCCTCAATTTTCTCTTTTTTCTGTTCGGTAAGAATATTGATGAGACCCAGAGATTCAGAGGGTGAAAGGATTAATAAGATACTTCCCGATAACCGGCCTTTAAGCATGAGATGGATTACCGTTACTGCCTCCTCAGCCCCTCCCAGAATTTCCGGTACCTTTTCAAGAGCTTCAACAATGATATTGGGGGCTGTGATATCTATTTTCTTTCCCAGCATCGATGATAGACTCGTAGCGGCATTCCCGGAAGCTATTGAGCTAATCTCTTTCAGCGCGTCCAGTTGCAGTTGGGTAAGATCTGTAAACACAATCATTATCCTTTTTTAAAATAACGACGATACATCCACAATAAGCGCTGCCTTCCCTGTGCTAAGGATTGTCGCACCGGATGCGTATTTTATTGCTTTCATGAGTCCTGTGAGAGGCTTTATGACGACTTCCTGCTGTCCCAATACACCATCGACGATCAGCCCCGCCTGTTTTGTGCCCAGCTCTACGACTACTACTGGAAAATGATTAATGACGGAAGAATATTCACTTCGTTCACCGGATCGATCTTCAATTTCATTGTCCTTTAGCTTCTGTGCTTTCTCATTCCCGAATCCAAATATCTTATTAAGCCTGATAAGAGGGAGCACCATGTCTCTGTAGGAAATTATCTCTTTGCTGTCAATGGATCTAACCTCCCCTGCAGCAACTTTAATCATTTCGATTACATAGGAGAGAGGAATACAGAAGGTCTCATCTTCAACATCGACAAGCATGCTTTTAACAATGGCCATCGACAAAGGCAGCCGAATGATAAATTTCGTGCCCTTATTGGGAATGGATTCTATATGAAATATGCCTCCCAGGGACTCTATCTTTGTTTTCGATGCATTCAACCCCATCCCCCTTCCAGCACTCTCGGTAACCTCTTTTATTCTGCTGAAACCGGGGTAGGTCGTAAGCAACACTATTTCTTCTGGAGAGAGGGATTGAAGCTCATCTTTTGTGATAATTCCTCTTTCAAGCGCAATCTTCTTTATCTCATTGGTGTTCATGCCGCGCCCGTCATCTGAAAGCTCAATAACAACAAAATCTCTTTCCCTCTTTGCGGTAAGCTTTATCTTGCCTCTCTCTGCTTTTTTTAACTTTTCCCTTCCTTTAGGATCCTCAATGCCATGAACAACCGCATTCTTTAAAAGATGGAGCAATGGTTCGTTTATCTCGTCCTGAATACTCCTGTCCATACCGATGTTGCTTCCGTCGATAAAAAAATCTATCTCCTTTTTCGAGTCTTTTGCAGTATCTCTCACCAGCCGGGGGTAGGGTGCGAAGATATACTCCAACGGCACAAGCCTTATTTGCAGTACCTGATCCTGAAGCCGGGCAGTCAATCTTGAAATCTCGTCAACAATTTCTACAAGCTCACCGTTCCTGGAGGTTTTAACGATCTGCGAGAGTTGGATTCTATTGATAACCAGCTCTCCTGTCGTATCCACGATGCTATCGATTTTGTTCAGGGGAACACGTACAGTTTGAGAATCCCTGGCAGAGAATATTTCTTCAGCCTGCTTCGTTTCGCTATTTTTGATATGAGAAATCTTTATTTTTTGCTTCTTGATTTCTTTACGATTCTCCGCTTCTTTTTGTATGCCGGAAGCAAGGACTTCAAATCTCTCCATCAATGGAGCTACGTCTACAGTTTTTAATTCTCCTTTTCTTACCTCTTCCACCAAATCGCTCAGAGTATCGAGTGATTTGAACAGTAAATCCACGGTGTCTGTTTTTACTTTCAGGTCGCCACTCTTCAACAGTGTGAAGGTATCCTCCATGGAATGGGTAAGCCGGGCGATATTCTCGTATTCCATGGTCTGGGCCATGCTCTTCAAAGTATGGCTCAGGCGAAACAGCTCATTGAGCAAGCCTGAATTCTTTGGATTTTTCTCAAGGTCGACAAGGAGATTATTCAATGCATTAAGGATCTCCTTTGCTTCACTCAGGAAGAGCTGTTTGTACTCGGATGTATCCACGCAACCCTCAGAAAAAATTAATATAGTTTACAGCCTCTCTTCTTAGGCTGTTCATCACTCAAACAATAAACTATTGTCTGTTCACTGCTCTCATGATCTCCTCTGCTACCCTGTGTAATGGAACCACCCTGTCGACCACTCCCGCCTCGATGGCTGACTTTGGCATCCCATAAACCATGCAGGTGGATTTATCCTCTGTTATCGTGTGTCCACCGTATTTCTTGATGGAGTGAAACCCTTCAGTGCCATCGTTGCCCATACCTGTTAAGATTACTCCTGTTGCATTCTTTCCGTATATCGGTGCGAGAGAAATCATTAATTTATCAGCCGTGATCAGAGGGTATTTATCTTGTTTTGAGAAGGGAATAAGGTGAATCAATTCCCCCTCCTTTTCCTTTGATTCAATCATACAGTGAAAGTTCGATGGCGCGACAAGAACCTTTCCCTGCTGTATAGGTTCCTGATCTTCTGCAACTTTCACCGACAGGATCGATTCATTATTCAGTCTTTCAGCGAGTGAAGTGACAAACTCGGCAGGTATATGTTGAACAACCACGACACCTCCATGCAGATCTTCCGACAGCTTCGGAATTACCTGGCTCAGTGCTCTCGGCCCCCCGGATGAGCTTGCAATGGCAACTATCTTATTTGTTGTCCTGGCTATCGGCTTTCGATCTTTATCTTTGGTCTCCTGTATTTTTACCGGAGTGAGCTTTTTTACATCCACGCGGGAAGCGAGCTTTATGTTCGATAAGAGGTCTCTTTTTATCTCTATTATATTCTGAGAGCTCAATTTCTTCGGCTTGCGGACAAGGCCGATCGCACCGTATTCCAGGGCTTTTATCGTCTCCTCACCCATAAATTGACTGAAGCCTGTCACCATCACCACAGGAGTCGGAAAATCCTCCATGATGTAGGCCACACAGGTCAGCCCGTCTATCTCAGGGAGCTCAATATCCATGGTAACCACGTCAGGTCTGAATTCCTCCACGTCCCTCAAGGCTTCCACTCCATCACGCGATACTTTAATGACCTCACATTCGGGATCGGAGCCAATCATCTCGCTCATCCACTTTCTCATAAAAGCGGAATCATCCACAACCAGGACTTGTATCTTCTTCATACCTCAGTACCTTCTTGACTCAAAACGCGCTGTTTTAACCACTACAGAGCCGTCCCTAATATTAAATATCACGGTGCGGCCAATATGGTCGCCTACCTCTGAAGCAACAATGCTGATATTGTGTTTCTTCAATTCCTTCTGCACAGCTTCTATATTTCTCTTGCCAACATCCATAGGGCTGTGAGAGAATATTATCTCAGGGAACATGTTTGCTCCTCCGAATATCTTGGCGTTCATAAACTGGATGTTTGCTCCCAGCCGCCTCATATCGGTTATCATTACGCCAATTGCTACGTCGGCGAATCTTATGGGATTGGAGCTATCATTTGCCTCTTTGATGGAAGGAAGCACGACGTGGGCCAGCCCGCCGATTTTTGTAAATTTGTCATAGAGCGTTAAAGCAATGCATGAGCCCAAACCAACTGCTGATATTATATTCGGTGATTCTGAAACCTTTATTTCTCCCATACCAACCGGTATCATCATTATATATGCCCGATATACGCAAATTATCCGTATTTAAGCTATCCAATTGCCATTATGCCGTTAACAACATCCTTTATCTTTGCAGTCTGAAAAGGTTTTACAATAAAATCTTTTGCTCCTGCCCGGAGATATTCTTCTACCACTGCCTCCTGACCCATAGCGCTTACCACTATTACCCTGGCTTCCGGGTCCTCCCTGACTATCTCCTTCAGAGCCGAAAGAGCATCCATTCCTTCGACCTCGGGCATTATTATGTCCAGGGTTGCAAGGTCAGGCCGAAGCTTCCTGAAAAGCTCTGTTGCCTCTTTGCCGTTCTCGGCTTCACCCACTATTGTATGCCCCTCTTCGGAGAGAATGGTAGATAGAATCTTTCGCATAAACTTGGAATCATCCACAATCAATATTTTGGCCATCTTGTTCCTCACTATTCATTATTTCATCTTTGACAATTCTTCCACCTCATGTGGAGCCAAAGTCTTCTTTAAATCCAGAAGAATAATAAGCCTTTTGTCCAATTTCCCCACTCCTTTGATGTAATCCCTTTTTATCTCATTCTGAATGAGCTCCGGCGTGGACTCGATGTTCTCTTCTGCTATCTTCAGCACACCAGGCACCTCATCAACCAGCATCCCGACTAATTGGTGATCGAGCTCGGTGACAATAATCCTTGCGTTTACGGTTGATTCCTCCTTTCCCGTGAGACCGAACTGACTGGCCAGATCCAAGACCGGTATTATTTGGCCGCGGAGGTTTGCCAGACCATGGATAAAAGAGGGAGCCTCAGGTATGTGGGTTATATTCTCGACTCTGATGATCTCTTTTACGGAACCGATATCGATTCCGAACTCATCTTTGCCGAGTCGGAAATTAATAACCTGAATTGTTTCTTCTACAGATTCTTCATCTTTTTCCGGCATAACAATGCCCCCTGTTTAGCATATTTTCAATTTTTTACATGTTTTCATCTTTCTCTCTCTCAGTCCGCATCTTTTCTCTAGCCTCGGCAAGCCTTTTAGCTAAAGGCACAGCAAACACCTTTCGTGTACCCGACATTGTCCTCTGCGGCTTCTTTGAAGCGGTATCCTCCTCTGTTTTAAACTCTGCCACCAAACCGTTCAAATCTATCCCCATCTGAGCGAGCGATTGGGCGGAAGAGGCCATCTCCTGCATGGTGGCAACCATCTGCTCTGTAGATGAGCTTGCCTGCTGTGTGGATGCCGATGCCTCCTCTGCAATGGTCGCTACTTCCTCGACGGATTTCGCCACCTGATTCGCATTAGCCGACATCTGCTGTGCTGCAGCAGAGATTTGATCGAGCATGGTCGCAACATTCCGATTTGCCTGCAGGATCTCCTCTATGGCCTGAGAGGTTTTGGCTACCACATCCTTCCCCTGGCTCACCTGGCCGAAGGTATTCTGCATGCTCTCTGCTGCCTCATTGGTATCCTTTATTGTCTGTTTGATGAGCTGTGCTATCCTGGATGCAGATTGTGCCGAGCTTTCAGCAAGCTTGCGCACCTCTTCTGCGACAACAGCAAACCCCTTGCCTGCCTCCCCGGCCCTCGCTGCTTCTATTGCGGCATTCAAAGCCAGGAGATTCGTCTGATCGGCAACGTTGCTTATCACCTCTATAATCTCAGCCATCTGCTCGGAGCGCTCGCTCAGCTTGGTAACTGCCCCGGATGTGCTGTTTGTGGATTCGAAGATCTTATCCATAGTCGAAACCGTCTCGTTCACAGTCTCCGACACTTGCTGTGCCGATTGACTTGCCTGGGTGGATGCCGATGCTGCCTGCTGGGCGGATTGTGCTGTCTGTGAGACAGAGACGCTTAGCTGCTCCATGGCTCTGCTTGTTTCCTCGACTCTCTGTGCCTGTGTTTGCGAGCCTTTTGCGAGCTGCTGGATGGCTGACGATACCTGCTGGACGGATGCGTTTGTCTGCTGTGCCGCTGAGGAGAGCTGCTGGGAAGAGGAAGATACCTCTTCCGAAGAAGCGCGGGTGCGCATAACCATATTCTTTAGATTATCGACCATCTGTTTGAAAGAGCCTGCAAGTTTACCTATCTCGTCTTTTGTCATGGCCTCTATCTCAGGAGTCAGATCGCCTTTTGACACGATATCTGTTGCGTTTACTAGTGAGCCGATAGACCTTGTTATTCCCCTTGTAATGAACGTTCCTATAACGCTACCGAACGCCACAGAGACTATGACAACGATGATTGTCATAAGTATTGTGTTGCGGGAGTCTGAAGAAGCAATGGCATAGCGCTTATCTCTTGAATCATTTTCCACCTGGATGAATCTGTCAAATTCAACTCTTATCTGATCCATTAAATCCTTTGCAGTTCCTTCCTCGATCATGGCTGCCACATCAAGTATTGTTTCAGGATGCTGATTCATCTCATACCTGGCGTTGATCTCAGGTTTGGATGTATTTTCAAGCCAGTCATTGGACATTGATTCCACTTCGGCAAGAAGTCTTGAATTTGTTTGATCACCGGCCAATTGCCTGCGAAGGCTTGCAATATCATCTTTAAGGTTTTTTTGCCCGGTAGTAAAAGGCTCCAGGAAATTGTCTTTCCCTGTAATCAGAAATCCTCTTTTTCCTGACTGCAAGTCCGCTATGTCCCGCTCTATCGAGAGAGCTACTATTACTGCATCCCTGTTCCCTGTTCTTCTGAAATTAGCGATCATTCCATCAAGCATAGAACGGATATTGTCAGTTATGTCTTTACCTTCCTCCTTTGCCACACTCTCCTGGAGATAGTCTTCATCTACTGTGGCCTGGGCTACTTTTCTTGCCATGGCAATCTGTGGTTCAACTGCCTTTTCCTGCCACTCCTTAACCAGGCCCTCTATCTTTTCAAGCTGGCTCACCTGGCCCGGCTCATCGCTTACAAGCTTTTTTTCTTCAGCCATCAAACTCTTAAACTCAGTTACTCCTTTATTATAAGGTTCGAGGAATTCTTCTTTTTGTGTGATGCAGAAACCCCTCTGCCCGGTATCCATATCCACAACGAGTTTTGTGAGTTGAAGAGCATTTGCTATGACTGGAGTGTCATGTGTTGCGACAAAGGTAAACTGGTCAATTATATTGGTTACATTGATTAAAACCAGAACGCCAAAAGCAATCAACAACGCTATGATAACTCCGAATCCCAATGCCATTTTCTTACTGATATTCAGTTGCATCTTCTGCCTCCTTGTTCCCATAAGTGTATGGCTGAAAGCCAGCCGTACACTGTTGACTCATCTTTTCATGTACACTCTCTCCTTTAAATCAACTACATGAAAAAGATCTGTTATATTTGATGGAATGGTCTCTGTTTTGCCGAGAATGAGAAACCCGCCGACATTCATTGCATTATACAGATTGCGGAGGGCTTTCTCCTGCAGTGCTTTCTCGAAGTAGATAAGCAGATTTCTGCAAAGAACCAGGTCTGTGTTGAACTTCTGTCCGTCCAATATCAGATCATGATGCCTGAACCTGACCAGGTCTCTTACAATGTCATTGACAATATAATTATCCTGAAAACGGGTGAAATACTTGAACAAAATGTGTGGTTTTACCTTTTTTAAAGCCTCTCTGTCATATGAGGCCCACTGTGCTTTTTCCAGAGAGCTTTTATCGATATCCGTTGCAAGGATTTTAATGTCGAAACAATCCAATCTTCTCCCAATGGCTTCGCAGAATAGTATTGCCATGCTATATGCTTCCTGGCCAAAAGCAGACCCGCAGGACCAGGCATGAATTCTTTTCAATCCCCGATTTTGTTTTTGCTCCACAATATCAGGTATAATTTTGCTGCCAATAATATCAAAAACAGTCGGATCGCGAAAAAATTCGCTTACCTTTATAGTCAATAATTCTATCAGCCTGTCATACTCCCCCGGGTCTCTGTTTAAAAGCAGCACATAATCCCAATATGAGCCGCATCCTGCAAGATGCATCCTGTACTGTATTCTCCTTTCAAGAACTGCAGTCCGATATTCCCTGAAATCGAGATTTCTGTTTCTCTTTATCTTATCCAGAAGAAATTGAAATTCCCGCTCGTTTTCCATAAGCTTTACAAACAGGGATGATTTTGTTCGAATTTTTAAGCTTATATAATTTTGCTATGAGAAAATATTTACACCTCATTCATTTTATTTCTTTTTCGTTCCCTTTCTGGGTAAGCTTTTTGAGTACTTTTAAAACCTTTTCACAATCAGTTGATTTGTCAAAGAAGTAATCTGCTCCTGCTTCTATACATTTCTTTCGGTATTGGGGATAGGGGTAGTTTGTAAGAATTATTATCACAGGAGGAGTACTATTTTTCTTTATACTTGTAAGCACATCGATACCGTTTCCACCGGGCATTCTTAAATCCAATATCACTACATCCGGTTTCAATTTTTTAATCGATCTTATTGCTTCGTCCGCCGCTTTTGCCTCTCCCGCAATTCTCACATCAGGAATTTCCAAGAGCATGGATTTTAGGCGTTCACGGATAATGGCTGAATCATCTACGATAAATACTTTCATGATTATGGTTTTATCCATTAAGATCCTGGTTTTTTGTACCAGAATTTCATGCAAAGCTGACTATCTATACTGTTACAATTACTTGTAATTACATTCTAGATGTAAAAACCATTAGGCAGGTGTTGGTTTGCACCTTTTAAGTTTGAAAGTTAACTTGCCTATTATTATTTTAAGACTTTAGGGGGTTCTTTTCTGTAGGGCTCTGTCTGATTTATTTGTAGGATTTTGGCTTTGTATATTGTCGGTGTTTGTCCTACAAACTGGGGAATGTCTTGTTTTACATTTCAAATCCCAATGATACTTTTATAGTGTTTAATACGTTTTTTAGGTCATCATTTGTTAAATGACCGGCTCTAGAAATAATTAATCTGCTGTCCAGAGTAAATATTTTCATACGTGCAACACACGGTTTTTTTAATCCAGATTTTTGCCAATTTTTTATTTTTATATCATTATACCAGGAACTTTTTGTTGCACTTGTTATCATCATCAAGATTGTGTTACGGTTATTCTTGTTGAATGCTTCAGTTGAAATAACAAGAGCTTTTCTTCTCTTCGATCTTGGTAAATCACTAAAAGGAAATGGAACTTCTGCAATATCAAACTGCTTACAGATCATCATCTTCGGGACCACTCCATTCTGTGAGAGTACTTTCGATTGCTATTGCCCATTCAAGATCAATACCTTCAGCTTTACAAATCCGTACTATATCGTCTTCGATTTCATATTTAATAGCATCTCCCGGCTTAATTTTTAATACTTTTCTTACAGAGGATGGTATTGTTGTTTGACCTTTTTTTGATATTGTGCTGACAAGAGGTTTATGATCATTCATTAAAATCACCTTAAGTTGGAAGTAAAGGGGTAAGGAGTCTTTACATTACAATAATATTAATTTGCACAAATATCAATAATTTTTTCATAATACAAGGGCAATCAGTTATAAGCCTTCAGCAGATGTCATCTGAATACTAGTGGCTGAGATCTAAGCACCGACAGCCTCCTGCCTCAAGTCTTTAGACCAGTCCGTTCAGAATGGCATAATATGTAAGCTGGGCGTTATTGTCCATATTCATTTTTTTGAGGATCCTTGTGCGGTAGGTGCTAATTGTTTTTACGCTCAATGTGAGATTACCGGCAATTTCTGTCAAAGTTTTTCCTGATGCGATAAGGACGAGAATCTGATACTCGCGATCTGAGAGGGTTTCGTGAAGGGGTTTTTCTTTATCCGCATTTAGCTCGAGTGCGAGCTTTTCCGCAACTGTTTGACTTATATATTTTCTGCCTGTGACGATCTTTCTGATCGCATTTATAAGCTCATCCGATGCGCTCTCTTTTGTGAGATAACCCGAAGCTCCAGCTCTCAGGACTCGAACAGCATACTGCTCTGCAGGGTGCATGCTCAATACTAATACTGGAAGGTCAGGTTTTATACTTTTTATCTGCTTCAGTGCGTCAAGCCCGTTCAATCCAGGCATTGAGATGTCTAATAATACAATGTCATAGTGGCCTTCTCTTAATATTTTTAGTAGCTCCTGACCATTAGCGGCTTCACCTGCAACCTTTATATCTTGAGTTTCGTTCAGTATCTGTTTCAGGCCTTCGCGAACGATTGTATGGTCATCAGTGATGATTATTTTTATTGGCATAGCTGCTCCTTATCAGCTAACAGGCACACTTACCCTTACCATTGTTCCTCTTCCCGGTTTTCCGTTAATCTTCACATTGCCGCCGAGGTGATATACACGTTCTTTGATTCCGAGCAGTCCAAAGGATTTTGGATCATTAATCTTCTCATCTGCGATACCTGTACCGTTGTCATGGATGATAAAGATCAATTTATCAATTTCTTTTTTTAAAGTTATCTTTACCTTTGTTGCCTTTGCATGACGGGCTATGTTTGTTAACGCTTCCTGAAGTATTCTATATAATGTTATTGATATATTTGTGCCGATAATTATATCTTCCGGCCCAAAATTTATAACACAGAAAATGCCCGTCCTCTGCTGGAACTCATCTGCCTCCCACTCGATCGCTGCTGGTAGGCCGAAGTCGTCTATAATAGAGGGTCTGAGGTATGAGCTTATCTTTTTTACCTTTTGTATGGTCTCATTTATAAGATTGAACATGGTCTCTATTTTTTCTGATACGGTCTTTTGTTCGGGATAGATCTTTTTGTTGAGCCACGAGATGTCCATCTTGAGGGCTGTGAGCGCCTGGCCAAGCTCGTCATGAATCTCACGTGAGATTCTTTTTCGCTCTTCCTCCCTCCCATACTCAAGGTGAGAAGAGAGGGTCCTGAGCTGCTCATGCGACTCTTCCAATTCTTTTAATATCTTTTCCTGTTCTGTTATGTCTACCTCTGAAACAAGCAATCTGGAGTAGGTGTCTTCATATCCCGGCAGCACAGCCCATCTTACGATTCTGTCAACCTTATCACCTATTAGGGTTCTTGTTGAAGATTGAAATTGGATGAACGATTTGCCCTGTGCTACAGCGATAATCTCCTCGATAAAGGTTTTATATGTCTCATCCGTAAAGATATTTCTCAGGTCGGAGATTATATGCTTTTTGTTGATCGCATGATATTTATCTAAGGTTGCCTTATTCGTATCCAGGATCTTTACCAGTGCTGTGCACTCGCGTACGATTTCTGGATGTTTCTCGAGATATCTTCTGAAATCATTAATACCTCGTTTTTTTAACTTATCGATATATTCTTTAACCTCTGAGAAGTCCTCCTCCCAGAGAGGAATAGGCGAATATTCGAAGAGGCTGTAGTATCTCTTTTGGCTTTCTTGAAGAGCGTCCTGATCCTTTTTTCGCTCTGATATATCCTTCACAACACTTACCCAGCCTGTTCGGTTACCTTTTTCGTCTGCTAATGGGAAGATACTATGCTCGGTTGAAAAGATCTGTTCATTTTTTCTCTTCATCTCGAATTCGAAGGACGAGAGATATCCCTGTTTTTTTATAGTTGCATATAATTTTTCTTGAAGCTCTAGGAGTGCATTCTTGTTTACGTGAAGAAATGCTGTCGTTCTTCCAATCATTTCATGTTTTTCGTAACCAAAAATCTTTGTTGCTGCTGTATTGCAATCGATTATTGTTGGAGCATCTTTACTGTCTAGAATAAATACTGCACTGTCTAGGCTTGCAAAGGATTTTTCAAGAAGCTCTTTTGATTTTCGTATTTCTTCTTCCGCTTTTCTCTGCTCTGTGATATCCTCTCCTGAGCTAAGGTGTCCGATGATGCTTCCTTTTTCATCCCTTAAAATTGTGTTGTGCCATGCGACTAACCTTTCTTCTCCCTGTTTATTCAGAATTTGATTTTCAAAATATTCAGCGGCTTTTACTTTTCCTGATAAAAGCATCTCAGAAGCAGGTTTTACTTTATCTACTAATCTTCTAGGTATGAAATTATCGAACCAGTTTTTACCGACGATCTCTTCCTCTTTAAAGCCTAAAACTTCACAACCCTTTCTATTTATCAGTGTAACTATTCCTTCAGTATTAATCGCAACTACTATAACTTCTGCAATGTCGAGATATCTTTGAGCTCTGTCTCTTTCTTTTCGTAGTTCTTCCTCAGCTTTTTTACGTTCTGTGATGTTTGTAATAATGGCATTGAAGCCGAGTATCTTGCCTTTGTAAATATAAGCAGTGGGAACAGAATGCATATAAAGCTCATGTCCATTTTTGTGGATTCCTCTGAAATCCAGTTCAACTTGCTTCCTTGGGTGTTTGAATGCCTCCAAAGATATCTTCATTAACCTTTTTTTATCATCTGGATGAATTAAATCGATAATGGGGTTGCCTATTAACTCTTCCTTTGAAAAGCCCATCATTTTACATAATGCATTATTGACATAGGTGAACCTTCCTTTCAAATTTATTGTTACTACTCCTGCGACTGCTCGTTCGACCAGGCGTCGATATTTTTGCTCACTTTTGGAAAGTTCTTCTTCTATCTCCTTTGCGATCTTTAATAGACCCTTTTTCTCACTTTGGAATAGGTTTTTTAATTGTTCATTTTCTTTCTCTATTTTTTTTTGCTTAGTTATATCCTTCACTATTGCTATTATTGTTTTTTCCTTTAGAGAAGGATCATCAATAATATGTGCATTCAGGCTCAGCCACTTATTTTCATTATTTTGTTTTTTAACGTAGTACTCAAAGCCATAGATTTCTTTTTTCTTTGAGAGCTGTTTTTTTATCTGTGAGTATACGCTTGCATTCGGTATTACGGTTTTTATTGATTTTCCCTTTAATGAATCCGGATTACAAGCAATATTGAAAAGGCTAAGGAGTTCCTTATTAACATAGAGTATCTTACCTCTATCAAAGGTGTATTGAAAAATCCCGTCTTTAGTTACCTGCAGTAACTTCTCACAGAGTGCATCCATGGTTTTTTCCCTTTCATTATTGATAACTACCAATATTTCTTAATTAGTGTCTGACCGAAAATTCCTTTTTCGGTTGAATTCCGACAGAATTTTGCTCCCTGCCAGCTAAGACATATCCGAAGAAGATTTAGTAAAATCACAAAACCTTAACCTGTGATTTGTATCCTAATTCATTATAATACATAGAATTATACTATAATATCGAAAAAATGGCAACAGAAATATATTTCATTTTTACAAATCTTCACCTTGTTAAATGCAGTCCAATTCGCTGAAACACATAATCTTACATGCTTTTCGGTCAGACATTAATTACTACTCGAATGTAATGGGGATTTTCTCATGAGACATCAACAACCGCCTATATTATCAATATCGTAATATAGATAATTGTAATTAGGATAATAGTTAAAATACCTTTAAATATGGTAGTATGATTTATTCTTTTTCTGCATACAATCAATAAATAGTATTATTAGTATGACAGTGATTGCCTATTGTGCCATAAAGACCCATATTCTATAAATGGCATCTCATGTCTTCCAACATGGTGAATAATTCTTTATATTACAATAAATTAAAAATAGATTTAAATAATGATTATGGAATAAAAATTGCTTTTTTATAAGTGGAAGATAAAGCTTTTCGGGCTCTGGTTCTAATGGAAACGTATATCTCTCAACGAGACTAAACAATCTGCTCTCAGAAGCAGAAAATGAAGCGAAAAGCCTCAGAGACGAGTACACCGGGTATCATTTCAGTATAGCATGCGAGGAATGAATCAATGCCGACAAGCACAGAAACAGCAGATGCGACCATACCAGAGACCGGTGATGAAGGGAAAGGTCGTCTCTCATTGCGGCCGACCTGTTTTCTGCTGGGCAGGCTTGGCCTTATCCTTCTACTGGCAGGCATCCTTTTGGCTGCATGGAATGGTCAGACAGTCGTTGTTATCCTGCTTGGTTTGACACTCTCATCTGCGGGAATAGCCAGGCTGTGGAGTCGGTTTTCTCTGGCAGGTGTCGGTTGCGAGCGCATGGTGAGTGAGATGCGTGTTTTTCCCGGCGAACACATCGAGCTGAAGCTGCGGCTCATCAATCGCAAGCTGCTCCCGCTCCCCTGGATTCAATTGAACGACGAGATACCACTCAGCTTCTCCCCCGATGTTCCGCTTTCACCAGGCAATAGACCCGGATCTGGTTTTCTGAGCAAATCGGCGGCAATGCTCTGGTACACGAAAGCAAGCTGGAAAGAGCGCCTCTGTTGCCATAAGCGAGGCTATTACCAGCTAGGTCCAATACAGCTGACTTCCGGCGATATTTTCGGCTTTTATCCCCGTTGTATTACTCAACCGATTATTGATCATATCGTTGTGTATCCAAAAATATTCGATATCACCAATTTGAAAATACCGTCACTGTATCCTATCGGAGAAACGACTGCCGAGCGGCGGATATTCGAGGACCCCATACGGTTCAGTGGGATACGCGATTACACACCACAAGACAGCCTCCGGTATATACACTGGAAGGCGACAGCTCATCGTCAGGAACTGCAGGTAAAAATCTTCGAGCCTACCACAACGTCGAAGGGGGCTATTTTTCTCGCGATCGACAGTTTCAAGGCGGGTAATGAAAACGAGGTTAATAGCGAGGAAGAGTTCGAGTTGAGTATAAGTGTTGCTGCCTCCATCGCCAGCCATCTTATTGAGCATCACAGCGCTGTGGGACTGTTTGTCAACTCATGCCTGGCCGATTCCGGACAGCCGGCCACACTGTTACCCGCAAGCGGCACCGGCCATCTGGTCGAGATTCTGGAAGCCCTTGCCAAAGTTACCTCCTCAGCCAGCCTACCATTCGAGGAATTCCTGCAGGCAGAGAGAACGGCTTTACCCTGGGGAACCACTCTGGTTGTTATCCTTTCCAGGTCTTCGGTACGGTTTAAAGAGCTACTGGTAGACCTGAAAGAGAGCGGACATAAATTGCTGGTTCTTCAAATTAGCGACACAGAAGAAAGCCAACTTCCAGGCGCAATCTCCTGGCACCGAGTCAGGCAGTCTGGAGGTCTTAACGTCATAAGTACAGAGGAAACAGGATGAAGCTGGACTGCAAGCGAGGCATTCTATATCTTGCCGCAATGGGTATGGAGGTTTGCTGGCTGTATGTTCTGATAGCCATGTTAAATAAGAAAGTGGCCGGCAACCACCTTTCTGTCGCCGGAATACTGGTGCTGTATCCGGTTTCTTTCATCTTCAACAGATTGCTGGGGCGTCTGAAGTGGCCCGGAGCTTGCCTGATGAGTGTGAGCTGGCTTGGATGGATGGTAGGCATGCTGCTCATTGTAAAGGTGCAGCTATACGCCGATCTTCCGTTCTCAGAATCAACCTGGCTCCTGTCAATACCGCAGGCAATGGCTCAGATGATATATACCCTCAAACCGGAATTTATCATTCTTCTTAGCACCGGTATTATCTGGTGGCTGAGTCAACGGGTTGCCTCTCGCGATGTCAGCTTCCCGATGATGCTCAAAAAATTCCAGTTCGGGCTCATCATGCTCGTATTGACATTTTTTACGGGTTCCCGGTTAGACGCCATCCCCGACTATCCGGTTTCAGAAGCCCTGATCTTTTTTCTATTCGCCCTGTCTGGCATTTCAATGGCGCATGCTTTTGAGAACACCAGCTGGTTTTCCGGACAGAATCGATGGCCCTGGCCAGGGCTTTTACTGGTCAGTATAAGCCTTATTCTTCTTATGGGATTTCTTGTCACTCTCCTGGCAACACCTGAGTTACTACAGCTACTCTGGGCAGCCTTCAAATGGGTATGGGGACTGATCTGTGGACTGATCCTGAAAGCGATCGAGTTTCTGGCTGGACTTTTTCCGCAGTCAGAGCCTGGAAAGCTGCCGCCTATGTTGGACACGTCACAGTTAAAACCTGCACAGGGCAAACCTCTGTATATACCGAAGTGGCTGCGAAGCAGTCTCCTTTTTACAATAAGCGTTTTCTGTATAGGTATGGTTCTCCTTGCCCTGTGGCGTATCATATCCGACGTATTTTACCGGCTGCGTCGCAAACTGTCCGACATGGCCGACGCTGAGTTCGAGCCAATGACCGGTGCATTCAAAGCCGATTTACTGAACGTATTAAAACTCCTCCTCTCCAGACTGGTTAAATTTATATTTTTCTTCCGCTTGAGACATAAAGAGGGATCAGTATCTCCTGAGGTGGCCTCAGTCCGCAGGATTTACCGGCAGCTGCTTCGCTGGACAGCCGGGTGTGGCTATCCACGGCATATTTCGCAGACTCCATACGAGTACTGCCGCACCCTGGAAAGCCTTCTCCCGGATACCAGTAAAGACCTGAATTTCATTACGAAACAATACGTCAGGGCACGCTACGGAGTTTTACTCCCGGTGGAAGATACGCTGTATATACTGAGCCAGGCCTGGCATAGAATAAAGCAAACTCGTCTGAAGAGAGCATCTGCTGAGCTGTCTTCTGGCAAGGAGGGAAATTAACGTGAGTAAAGTAAAGTCGGAGATAAGCCCTGAGATGTCGAGTATACAGCAGGCAGCAAACAGGATGGTGGATAATGTCAGTAAGGTAATTGTCGGTAAAAAAGAGACCATTGAGCTCGTTTTGGTAGCTTTGCTCTGCGAGGGGCATATTTTAATAGAAGATGTGCCGGGAATCGGAAAAACGATGCTCGCCAAGACCATAGCCCGATCGCTGAACTGTAGCTTCAAAAGGATACAGTCAACCCCGGACCTGCTTCCTTCAGATATAACCGGTATCCATTATTATAACCAGAAGACTTCTGAGTTTGAATTTCGACCGGGCCCGCTCATGGCTAACATTGTGCTGGTTGATGAAATAAATCGAGCCACTCCGAGGACACAGTCAAGCTTGCTGGAGTGTATGCAGGAGAGGCAGGTGACCGTGGATCTGGAGACAATGCCACTACCACGCCCGTTTCTGGTTATTGCTACACAAAATCCTGTTGAGCTGGAAGGCACCTTCCCCTTGCCTGAGGCACAGCTGGATCGCTTCTTGCTCCGGATTGGGCTGGGTTATCCTACCAAGGATGAGGAAGGAGCGATTTTGTCTCGATTCCAGCGCTCCAATCCTCTGGAAAGCTTGACCAGCGTACTGGAGGCCGATGAGTTGCTGAAGATTCAAGAATTATCCGGCCAGATGTACGTTGAGAAATCGGTTAGTAACTACGTTACTGCCATCACCAGAGCTTCGCGGAGTCATGAAGATATTAAACTGGGCGCCAGTCCGCGTGCATCATTGGGCCTTTACCATGCCTCTCAGGCTCTGGCAGCTATTCAAGGGCGAAATTACGTAATACCGGATGATGTAAAGCATCTCGCCGTTCCTGCTCTGGCCCACCGCCTTATTGTCAAGACAGAGGCGCGATTAAGGGGACGGTCCACTGAGAGCATACTAAGTGAAATAGTGTCTGCTGTGCCAGTACCTGTAGAGGATCCCTGAACAACCTGTTGGGCCTTTAATACCTCTCGGATAATTAAACCTGCAGAATCTCAACTTTTCTCTCAGGTAAATATTTCTTCCTCTGAATTGCCATCAGTACGCCCCCTGAAAAGCCGACCGCCTCATGGGGGAACACGGGGCCGAGAATAAGAACGAGGTCGTAATCGAATATTGCCCTGTTTATGGTGACCTCTATCTCCTCATGGAAGAGACCTCCGGCCCGTTAATTAGTCATCATACATACTTGTACGATCGGTCCCTATGATATATCTTCAATGATATGAAAAGAGGCACCTATATTATAGCACTCGACATCGGCACGACAAGCACAAAGGGAATTTTGTATCTCCTCGGCAGTGGAAACCGCATTGACAGTGAGAACCACACCGGCGGTGATTATCATATTAACGGTGAGATATCAAAAAGCGAATCTCTCTCATACCCCAGCTATTTTCCATCCCCTGGATACGCCGAGCAGGACCCCGATGAAGTGCTCAGTGCCGTTATTTCGGTGGTGGCCGCCCTGGCAAAGAACATTCATCCTCAGGATGTTGGTGCCCTCGTATTCAGCGGGATACTACACAGCATGCTTCCGGTCGATAAACACTGTCGGCCTCTTACCCGCGCGCTCCTCTGGACCGACATGCGGGCCAAACAGCAGAGCGACGCGCTTTCCGGCCACCTCGACAGCAACGAGGTGTACAGGCACACCGGCTGCACCATCAATCCCACGTACTACCCGGCGCGGCTGCAATGGTTCAAACAGGAAGCACGGGACATCCTGAAAAAGACGCATAAGTTCATATCGATAAAGGAGTATGTGCTCTACCATCTATTTGGAAAATTCACTGTAGACAGGTCGATGGCGTCTGGTACCGGCATCTGGAACATGAGCGCGCTGGACTGGGATAAAGACCTCCTTGCCGATATAGGTTTTGACAGCAGGCTCTTCTCAGAGGGTACGGAACCGACCACCGATATTGGCGGATTGAAACGTGAACCCGCATTGAAAATGGGACTCCATCCGGGAACACCCGGTATAATCGGCGCAACGGACGGCCCCCTTGCCCACCTCGGAAGTGTCGGTCTCGATGATACGGGCATGAGTCTTACAGTCGGTACCAGTGCTGCTATGCGGAAAATTGAACCGAAGCCGACAGTAAACATCGAAACGGGAACGTGGTGCTACTACCTGTTGGACGGATTCTGGATTACGGGCGGAGTGATTCAGGATGCGGGCAACGTTTTCGGATGGTTGTCAGATACTTTCTTTGAGAAAGATTTTCGAACAATTTTTAATCTTGTGGAAAAATCAGTAAAAAACATCCCTCCGGGAGCTGATGGGCTTTTTTTCTTCCCGTTCATGGCGGGAGAGAGAAGCCCGCGTTACAATCCTGAAGCGCGGGCTGCAGTTATCGGCATGACATTCAGCCACAAGAAGGAGCACATCCTCCGCAGTCTCATGGAGGGTATTGCATACAGGATATCGACGCTGTACCGCATACTCAGTAAGGGCGATGATTACAGACTTGTTCTCACGGGAGGTATTTTAGACTCACCGACCTGGATGCAGGTCACCGCCGATTTCCTCGGCCGAAGTCTCTGGAAATCGGGAAAAAGGTATGCCGCAGCATGGGGAGCGATTCTACTCGCCATGAGGGCACTCAGGATTGTCGATTCCCCGAAAAAACTTCAGCGCTTTATTTCTGCGGGCGGGAAAATCGAATACGACCACACGGCACACAGGCAGTACAAAGGAGTACGGGCATCCTATGAAAGGTACTATCAGAGACTCTTTGGAAAATAAACCTGTATTGCGTATCTTTTATTTCTATCGGGGGAACAGGATGTTGCGATCCTATAAAAGATTGACAGCTCTCTTATTTCTGCTCTTTCTTCCGGGTTTTATATTCGCACAGAACCTGGAGGACCGCGTCATCGAGCGAAGGCTCGATAACGGGATCAAAGTGCTCATGATGGAGCGACACAATGCGCCTGTCGTTGCTCTGTATATTCTGTTTAAGGCTGGTTCTTCCGACGAGACGGCCGATACAATCGGAACAGCACACATGCTCGAGCACATGCTCTTCAAGGGCACCGATACGATCGGCACCCGTGACTATGAGCAGGAAAAACCCATTCTCGAGGAAATCGAAAAGACTGGCCAGGCGCTCGACCGTGAACGGGGGGAATCCGCCGATCAAGCCCGCATCAAAGAGCTTGAAGAAAAATTGAAACGCCTGCAGAAAAAAGAGAGTGCACTGGTCATACACGACCAGTACGAATCCTACTACATGAGAAACGGAGCCCAGGGCTTTAATGCCTCAACGGCCAAGGATTATACGTTGTACACCGTTGAGCTGCCCTCGAATAAGACAGAGCTATGGGCTCTGCTCGAGTCCGATCGGCTCAAGAACTTCGTGCTTCGAGAATTTTATACAGAAAGAGACGCGGTGCTTGAGGAGAGGAGAATGCGCGTCGATACGGACCCGTACGGAAAACTCCGCGAACAGTTTCTGTTAGCCTCATTCGACCATCAGCCCTACGGAATACCGACAATCGGCTTCCCCGAAAACATCAGACGGCTCAGTGTACAAAAGGCGAGAAACTTCTTTAATACACACTACACACCGGACAACTGCGTCATCATCATGGTCGGGGATATCGATACTATAAAAGATTCCCTGCTCGTAAAGAGCTATTTCAGCGATATGTCCGGCGGCCCGGCGCCGACCACAAAGATTGCACCCCTGCCCCAGCAGGGCGCAGAACGCCGTATCACGGTGGAGCTCGATGCGGAACCGATGGTGCTCATCGGCTTTCACAAGCCTGCTGTTCAAAACCCCGATAACTACGCCCTTGATATGATAAGCGGCATCCTGTCATCAGGCAGAACGTCGAGGCTCTATAAAAACCTCGTTCAAACCGGTATTGGGGTCTCGGTAAGTGCTGCGAACGGGTTTCCCGGTGAAAAATACGACAACCTGTTCGTGCTCTCCGCCATACCACGGCCGCCGCATACCGTCGCAGATGCAGAACATGCCCTGTACAAAGAATTGGACCGGCTGAAAAAGAATCCTGTCGAACCGGAGGAGTTTGAAAGGGTTTTGAAACAGATCGACGCGCAGTATATACGCTCGCTCGCATCAAACAGCGGTATGGCACGGCAGATCGCATACTTTGAGGCGACAGCCGGCAGCTGGAAGTACGCGATTACCTGGAAACAGAAAATGCACAGCGTAACGCCGCAGGATATTATGCGGGTCGCCCAAAAATATTTTACCGAAAAAAACCGTACCGTTGCATCGATCGTCAAAAAGACTGATAGTGAAAATAACAGTGGACATCCTGGAGAATAGATAAAAAATGCATAAAAGAACTTTGATAAAGCTCTATATCCTGATCTTCACATTTATTCACCTCAGTGTATTTGCCATTGAACCGGAAAAACTTACCTACAGGGAGATCCAGTTCAATCCTCCGGAGGTCGAACGGGCAAGGATTTCAAACGGTATAGTGCTATATCTTCTGGAAGACCACGAACTCCCCCTGTTTACCATGAACGTACTGATCAAACGGGGAACTTTATACGAACCGCTGCAAAAAGTCGGGCTTTTTTCGATTCTTGCGGAAGGCTTGCAAACCGGCGGTACTCTGGAAAAATCTCCCGATTCTATTAATGATGAACTGGAATCAATGGCTGCTTCGATTGACATCAATTTCGACGACGAGTACGGGCTTGCAACACTCGAAACCCTTTCCGAAGATATGTCAAAAGGCCTTGAAATATTTGCTGATATTCTCATGCATCCTGCCTTTAAAGAGGACAGGCTCGATATAAGCAGGGCGCGGGAAATCGAAATGATACGAAGGAGGAATGAGGACCCTTTCGACATAGCGCTCAGATTCTTTCCGGCGTATATGTATGGGAAAAATCACCCGATGGGATCCTACCCGGAAATAAACGGTATACAGTCGATATCCAGGCAGGATCTGTTCCGAAGCCACCGCCTGCTCTTTCAGCCGGGCAACCTCATCTTCGCAGTTACCGGCGATTTTAATAGGAAAAAAATCATTCAGAAGCTCGATGCTCTCTTCGGAAAATGGCAAAACCATGAAGCTAATTTGCCGACGGTCCCTGCTTTCCGTCCGGTACAAACCGGCGGTAAACCGGTTGTTATTTACATTAAAAAAGACATGAACCAGAGTACAATACTCATGGGATACTACAGCATGGAGCGAACCCCAGATCATCCCGATTATTTTCCGCTCAGGGTGATGCGGGAAATACTCGGTGAGAGCAGTTTTACATCGCGGCTGTACAGGGAGGTGCGGGAAAAAAGAGGACTCGCATATTCCGTCGGGAGCTATTTCGACACCTCACACTACGTGTACCCCGGTCTCTGGTTCTCCTACGCACAGACTCGGGCGGAGAAAACCATCGAAACCGCAAAACTGATGTTGAACGTCATGGATGAAATGAGGCACAAGAAGGTAAGCGGTGAAGAGCTCGCCCGTGCAAAAGATTCAATAGTTAACTCCTTCGTTTTCCATTTTTCAAAGAGCACGCAAATCTCATTGCAGAAGATGTTGCTCGATTTCAGGGGTTTTCCGGAGGATTACCTGAACACCTACACCCAGCACATCCAATCGGTAACGCAGGATCAGGTCCTGGCTGTTTCGCAGAAATACCTCGATCTTGAAAACATAGTCATTGTCATTGTCGGAAGTGAGAAGTATTTTGACAGTCCTGTTTCGACTCTCGGGACGATTATCACTATTACACCTGATTGAAAGATCAGGCGCAGAGGCACGGACAAACTCTTAAAACGGGGCTTTTCGATATGATTGACTCTATATGCGTATACTGTTCATCAAGCACACGGGTGTCAGAACAGCATAAAGAAACAGCCGGCGATCTCGGCAGGGGCATTGCTGAAAGCGGATATTCTCTCGTTTACGGCGGAGGGAATCTCGGACTTATGCGAGATGTGGCCCGGTCCGCAAAAAGTACCGGCGGCCGGGTAACGGGCATTATTATTAAAAAGTTTTATGAGAGGGGACTGGCATTCAAGGACGCCGACAGAATGATCGTCGTTGAAACGATGGACAGCCGGAAAAGAATCATGAGAGAAATATCCGATGCCTTTATTTCACTTCCCGGCGGATTCGGAACACTCGATGAGCTTTTAGAGGTCGTCTCTCTGAAACAGCTCCACTTTCACAACAAACCGGTGGTAATTGTAAACACGAACGGTTTTTTCGACGAACTTGTACAATGGATAGAAAAAGCAGTGAAGGAAGACTTTATCAAGCAGAAGTACAAAAACCTGTACTATGTCGCTGAATCGGTTTTTGATTGCATCGAGTATATAAAGCGATATGTTCCGGAACAGGTGCCCGAGAAGTGGAGCTGAACCTACGGCCCGTCACGTGTCGATCAGCCTGCTGCAAGTCGGAAGAACCAGTTCTGCCTTCGTCTGAATATCGAAATTAATACGGAAAAAAATCAGCTGATTTCCACCGGGTCCCCCACCTCGATTGTCCCGGGTTTTATCACCCTGCAGAATACCCCCTCCTCAGGCATGATGCAGTACCCCACATCGTAGTAGATCCTGCACGGTACGGCACACTCCTTTCCAATCATCGTAACAACAAGCTCGGTTTCATTTCCGATAGAAATCCTGTCATTAATACTCAATTCCTTCAAGTTGACTCCCCTCGTCACGATATTCTCTGCAAAATCCCCGTATGAGACAGACACGCCGCCCTCCTTCATCCTCACGATACTTTCATCCATGAGAAGACTCACCTGCCGTAACCCACCATCAGCATGTGCATCCTTCTCAATCCCGCAGTTCTCAAGTAGAACCGCAGACCGCACGCACCTCTTCTTCATCCCCTTTTCGGGACTAATTGCTATGGAAACGACCTCTCCTCTTTTCACTTTCGTATCCCCCTATCCTCCTGTCCTGTGCATCATCAAATCGCGTTTATCCATATTCAGCCGGTAGGATGCAGGTTTTCTTGAAACGGCCTTTCGTATCTCGTTTTTTATTTCCTCGATCGAAAAGCTATCTTCAAGCATCTCTTTCAGGTTGATATCTCCTTCACTGAAGAGACATGTTTTCAGCATACCGTTCGGAAGGAGCCTCAACTTGTTGCACCGATGGCAAAAAGGGTGACTCATCGGGCTGATAAATCCCACCTTCACAGGGCTTCCGTCGATTTGATAGAGATCTTCCGTGGTCGAGCCTCCTGCAGGTATTGGCGACAGTGCAAGGGTTTCCGAAACGATATTCTGCGCATCCGAAGAAGACATGAACACCTTCCGGTAGAAATGATCGGTATGAGCCTGGGGCATTACCTCGATAAATCGTATATCGCATGTGTGTAACTCAGCGAAGGCAATGAGATCGATTAACTCATTGTCGTTCTCCCCGCGCATTACCACGGTATTTAGTTTGATTGTCAATCCGTATCTTCCCGCCGTCTCAATCCCTTCGAGCACACTGGAGAGAGAATCCCTTCCCGTAATATGCCTGTACGTCTCTCTCTGAAGGGTGTCAAGGCTGATATTCACCCGTCCGATACCTGAGCCGACAAGTGCGGAAGCATAGCGGCTTAGATGCGTCCCGTTTGTCGTGAGCGTCAGTTCGGGGACGAACACTCCGAGTATATTGAACAGAAGGTCGATATCTTTTCTTATAAGCGGCTCGCCTCCGGTAATCCGAACCTTCAGAATACCGAGCTCGACAAAGGCCCGAACAAGAGTCCCGATCTGTTCGTAACTGAGTATGCGACTGTGTTCAATAAAATCCACGCCCCCTGCCGGCATGCAGTACCTGCACCGGAGATCACACCTGTCGGTGACCGAAAGCCGCAGATAGTCAATTTTCCTGCCGAATGCATCAACTAGTTTCATCGACATCTCCCGGCCTTCCACAATCCTCGACCTCCCCATGAATGAGCTCAACAGCATGTTCGAGTACCGTATGAACAATTTCAAACGTTTCCCGGACGGCTTTTTCACTTCCCGGCATATTGATTATCAAAGTCTTGTTTCTCGTTCCTGCAACACCTCTTGACAACATCGCACGGTTTGTTTTCTCGAGACTCTTCACCCTGATGGCCTCTGAAATGCCCGGTACATGCCTTTGAATCACCGATTCGCTGGCCTCGGGAGTAATATCGGATGGCGCAAGCCCGGTGCCGCCGAGAGTAAATACAACATCCACCCCGATGTTGTCACAGAGCCGTATGAGCGCCGCCTGTATCTCGTTAAAATCATCGCTAATAATGGAATAGTCAACTACCTCACCAACATGCTCCTGTATCAGGCCGCAAATGGCAGGACCGCTCGTATCTTCCCGCACACCCCCACTTGCCCTTGTACTTACCGTCAGCACGGCTGCCCTTATTTTCTTTGCCATCTGCCGCTCTTGCCTCCCTCCTTCTCAAGGAGTTCGAGATTCGTAATCGACATACCCCTGTCAACCGCCTTGCACATGTCGTAAATAGTCAAAGCAGCAGTAGAGACAGCCTGCAGCGCCTCCATTTCAGCACCCGTCTTTGCATGTACCCCAACCACGCCGGTAATTTCAAGAACACCTTTTTGCATATCAGGAGCAAAGGAAACATCAATTTGATCGGGAGAAAGGGCGTGGCACAGCGGTATGAGCTCGCCGACCCGCTTTGCCGCCAGAATACCGGCGATCTGCGCTGCGGCAAATACATTGCCCTTCTCTATCCTGTCTTCGGCAATCGCCTTCAGAGTTGCATGTTTCATCAAAACCCTGCAGTGCGCCTTTGCGACCCGCCTCGTTACCACTTTTTCTCCAACGTCGATCATATGCAGGTTTCCGTTTTCATCTATATGTGAAAAGCCTTTCATAACGCGTTCACTCCTTGTCTTTATATTCAGGTAGAACTTCACGTTTTCTATTTTTTAACAAGAGTTGCCCAATTGCTATCGCCTGATTTTCAGGACGATTTCATCCGCATCTTCCGTTTTCTTCAAGTTCGATACAATACCGGTAACAACGCTTAAAAATACCGCACGGACAAAGGGATTCATCCCTATCTTTTTCCCGTTTATATGAAGCTCAACCGAGTACCCATCGACTGCCCTCTCATTTTCATCCATACTAATTCCTCCGCAAACCTTCTGTGTCTTCATTTGAACATTCAAACAGTGGTTATTACATGTAATGCCACTGTCCAGCGGTGTTATCCGGACGCGAATCCTCCGAATAACATCATATTCACCGCTTAGGACAGGAGCATCACCTCTGCCGTCTCTCCCTGCCGAACAATGTTTCTGCTGCGGTCAATGAGCACGAGTGCATTGCATCCGTTGCAGCCTACTATATCGGCAGAGCCGTTTAATTTGAACGGCCGCACCGTTAGAACACCCTCCTGAACCCTGTAGCGACCAGGCATTATATACGTTCTCGATCCCTTTCGGTGTACATCCTCCTCAACTGAAGCATGCAGAAAAAGGGGCATATGGTTCTTTCTTCCCATCATTTTCAGGAGCGCAGGTTTAATAAATATATGAAACGTGGTGAAATTTGAAACCGGGTTCCCGGGAATACCGAAGATGTGGCATGCTCCCTTTCGAGCGAAGAGCAGAGGCTTCCCCGGCTTTATGCGTACCTTGTGAAAAAAAATATTCGCTCCCTCCTCTTTCAAAATTTCCGGCACTAAATCATAGTCACCCATCGAAACACCGCCGGATACGAGGAACACATCCTTCTCGAGACCCCCTTCCACAAGGGTGCGAAGCTCATCCATATCATCACGGCCGATACCGAGGTATTCGACACGACACCCGAGTGTTTCAACGAGGCTCGAAAGCATAGGTCCGTTACTGTTCCGTATCGCTCCATGCGAAGGCTTCTGTTCGGGCTCAATAATTTCACTCCCGGTGCTGAGCACTGCAACAGCAGGCATTTTCACCACCCTAACTTCTGTTTTTCCAACCGATGCGAAAACCGCAATTTCGGGAGCAGTAATGACCGATCCACTTCGAAGAACACATTCTCCCTGACAGATATCCTCGCCTCTCTTACAGATATTCTGGCCGACAACAACCGGCCCGTTTATCCGTACACGGCCTTCGGACAGGAGTTTAGTTTTTTCGATCATAACCACTGCATCAGCTCCTTCGGGAACGGGAGACCCGGTCATTATCTTTATACACTCTCCTGGGCTGATACCGATTTCTGGAAATGAGCCTGCCGCACAGATACCTGTAACCGTAAAATCTGTTATCCCAGCTAAACTGTCGTGGCTTCGGATTGCATACCCATCCATGGCTGACTTGTTGAAAGGAGGTATATCGATGTCCGCATACACGTCTTCTGCAAGTGTACAACTGGAGGCACTCCGAAAGGGGAGCGTTTCATTCTGCATAACGGTGGTATTATCGAGAATTATTTTCAGCGCATGTTCCACACCAACCATATAACTTCTCCTGCAAAAAAAAAACCGTTATTCATTTTCACCATAACGATGTACAAAAGTAAAAAGGAGTATATCAGACAAAAAGAGCATCGTCAACAGTAAATTTTCTACACCAGGGGCACTTAGTACCAGGGGCACTTAGTCATCAAGCAGTTTTCTTACCTTTTGGACGAGATCCATCAACTTGAAAGGCTTTTGAAGAAACGGTATACCGTCATCAAGTACTCCGTGATGGACAATGGCATCCTCCGTGTGTCCGGAGATGAAAAGCACTCTTATTTTCGGGCGTATTTTCTTTATCTTTTCAGCAAGATTGCGGCCGTTCATACCGGGCATTACCACATCGGTTATAAGCAGGTGTATGTGCATATCCTTTTTTTCTCTGCAAAGAGAAAGGGCAGCTTGTGCATTTTTCGCCTTTAAAACTGTGTATCCGAAAGATTTCAGGTTCATTTCTATTAAATTACGCACCACTTCCTCATCCTCGACAATCAGAATGGTTTCCGACCCATTTAAAGATACGCTTGCTTGGGCACCGTACGGGTACTCTGCCACGGTTTCATCAATCCGTGGAAAATAAATCCTGAACGCTGCGCCCTGATTTGGTTCGCTGTATACGCGGATAAATCCGCCGCTCTGTTTTACAATTCCGTACACGGTTGCAAGCCCAAGGCCTGTCCCCATCCCGACTTCCTTGGTTGTAAAAAATGGCTCGAAAATATTGCTCTTTGTCTCTTCATCCATCCCCTCCCCGGTGTCGCTCACCTCGAGCATCGTATACCACCCGGGAAAAAGATCTTCCTCCTCTTCAATCTCCCGTTTGCTTACATAAACACTTTTGGTCTTTAAAATAAGTTTCCCTCCCCCTGGCATTGCATCCCGCGCATTGATTGCCAGGTTCATAATCACCTGTTCCACCTGACCGGGGTCAGCCTGGATAAATGAAGGTTCAGGTTCGAACTCGGGTACAAGTAGAATATCCTCACCTATGAGCCTGCGGAGCATCTTTTCCAGATCACCAACAAGTGTATTGAGTGCAACTCTTTTCGGCTGGAGAACCTGTTTTCTGCTGAAGGCGAGGAGCTGCTGGATAAGGCGAGCAGCACGCTCCGAAACTTTTTTTATTTCACCGGCATAGAAAAGCTCTGTCTGATCCATGTCTTTACTTAAAATCAGCAGGTCGGAATAACCGAGTATCGCAGTCAACAGGTTATTGAAATCGTGAGCCACACCCCCCGCAAGCCTCCCAACCGCCTCCATCTTCTGAGACTGCAGGAAGCGTTCTTCGCTTTTTTCCAGCGCTTCCTCCGTATTCTTTCGTCCCGTGATATCGATTGCAATACCCAGCACACAATCCTCTTTTTCGTTCAAAGAGAGCGGCACTTTCGTTGTTTGGAGCCATTTTGTCCTGCCATCAGGGCCGGTATACAATTCTTCCGGGATGAACATCGGCTCTTTTGTCTGGATGACCTTCCTGTCATCTTCGAGATATTTCTCAATCTCACATTTTCGCCCCTCGTCGTAATCTTCAAGCTCCATCTCCATTTTTCCGATCATGACCTCGGGCGTCATCCCGTGAGAACAGGCGGTAGAGCTATTTACAAGAAGGAATCTCCCCTCCCTGTCTTTGACGAAGATATCTGCAGGTGTGCTGTCAAGGACCTGCCGCAGCAGCTGCTCGTTCATTCTAAGCGCCGCATCCTTTTTTTTCCGCTCCGTAATATCCCGGAGTATTGCGAGTATAGCCGGTTTTCTATTAAATTCAATCTTACTCGCACTGATCTCAACACAAATCTTACCGCCGCTCCTGTTAATAAGAATCGTTTCATACCGGGTGGGCACAAACCCGTCTGTCATTCTTTCCTTATACCGCCGTCCGACTATTTCTTTTTCATCAGGGTGAATATATCTGAGAAAGGGTGCTCCGCTAAGGTTTTGAATCGGCACATCAAGCAACCTGGCAATCTGAGGATTTGCATACCGTACCGTTTCATCCTGAATGATAACAATGCCGTCACTGGCAAGCTCAAATAAAGAACGGTATAGAGACTCACTCTCCTTCAGATCCTCCTCAACCCGTTTATAGTCTGTTATATCACGGATTATTCCGACGATAAATCGCGCACCACTCTCTTTATCGATATACAGAGATTTCTTCGTTGAAATTACATGAACCTTACCTTTGATTGTCTGCATTTCCTCATTCAGGCTCGGCTTTCCCGTTTTAAAAACTTCACGATCCTTAGCCTGATAGACATCTGCTTCCTCCCGGGAAAAGATTTCATAGTCGGACTTGCCGATCAACTCCTTGCGATTGTATCCCCAGAACCTGCATGCTGAATCATTGAGATAAATCCATCGATGATCTTCATCCTTGACAAATACCGGGTCTTCAATGTTATCGAGTATATTTTGCAAAAAAAGTGGAGGATTCGATGAATCGGGCAAGCCTGCCCTCTTAATCTCAGCAACCTTTTGACGTTGCGCCTGCTCCTCCTGTGCCTGCTCAACTCCAGCACCTTCCCTCTTCTTCATTGTCAATCCTTGCGTCCAGCCCCTTCGGTCACGAGTTGTACAATCAACTGCCAAAAAACCCGTTTATAACTCAATTATTGGACACAGTATATCAAAATACAAATTTTTTCTTACTATGCCGACTCTTTTATGGTTTTATCCATTAAGATCCTGGTTTTTTGTACCAGAATTTTATGCTCTACTGACTTATTATGTCACGTTACCTACTATGACATTCTACAGGTAAAAACCATTAGGCAGGTGCACCACAGGCATTTATTGGTTTGCACCTTTTAAGTTTGAAAATTAACTTGCCTATGTTTTAAATACGGATGATTTTTATGCAAACCCGGCAGGCAACTGAACAACAGGGGCGTTTTCAGGCAGGTTTGTTGTATACCCTGAACGGTCTCGCCCTATGTTGTATCTCTTCTATTAGTCCTTCGTCGATATCGTCGGGCGAATCGATGTCAATCGGCGGGTCAATCGGATAAAAATTTCGGTAAGCTGTAAGAGAAATTGCGTATGTCGGCCACGCTGTCTTTGGGACTATTTTTTTGTCACCGGTCATGAGGTTGTAAGTGCACCACCGGCTGTTATCATCAATATTGACCGCATTAACCGAGACAGAAATGATTTTCATTCTTCTTTTCCCACCCTCTTGACACGATATTCCTATACCTGCCAAACAGGGCCCCTATCAACATCTGGCTTATAAACAGTCCTTTTAAGTAACTTCAAATAAGTTACTTTACGATATTCGGTCCCCAAGGGACGTATGCCACTTTTTTATCATTATTTTTCGACTACACTTTCAAATATAGCGCAGAAAATAAAAAACACTGCCCAATCTGCCAATATTATCAGCCAGAAATTTATAACCGATGTGTACGCTGTACTGTCATGTATTTATGATGCTGTCATGAATAAGAAACAGTGAGTTGATCGACTATATAACTTTTTTTTAGAAACAGGGAAATCAGGCAAAACCAGGCGGATAACTCATTATATATTGAAAATTATACTTATGAAAATATCAATGCGCCCTTACCCTGCATTACTGATGGTATGGGATTTGCATTTATTAACCGGGGAAACGTATTATATGCCGCATATAAGAACGGGTTAAAAACTTTGAGAAGAAAAATTCAAAGACAAAAAATTGTAAAACAGATATGCGCTGAACTCAATAAATTCAGCGACTTGAAGCCTACACTTGACACCGTTCTCACCTATATTCAAAAATTAACCTGTTGTGAAGCAGCAGGTATCAGGCTATCAAAAAACGGCGACTATCCGTATTATGCGCACCATGGTTACTCCAAGGGATTTATCCGCCTTGAAAACAACCTCTATGAGGATACCAGCGAATGCGCGGGTTCCAGCCATGAGAGAAATCTTTCACCGAAAGACTGTTTGTGTGTAGCGGTTCTTGACGGTAGAATCAGTATATCAGAACAGAATTTTACATCAGACGGGAGCTTCTGGACAAATAACATCGCAGCGTATAGTGAGCAGGTTTACGGAACACTGGACGATAAATCATTTTCCTTCGGATGCATCGGTTACGGATATAACTCTTTGGCCCTCATACCGATAAAATCTGATGGTAAAAGTATCGGCCTGTTGCAGGTCAATGACCAGCAGGAAAATATGTTTACCGAGGAGATAGTGGTCTATCTGGAGATGATAGGTGAGCAAATCGGGATTGCAGTCAAGAATAAAAAAGCGTTTGAAAATCTTCAAAAAGCACTTGATGAAATCAATCCTCTGCGAGGCATGCTTCCGATATGCGCTCATTGCAAAAGAATACGAGACGATAAAGGATACTGGCACCGGGTGGAGGAGTATATTGAGGATCATTCGAATGTCGAGTTCACACACGGTCTCTGTCCGGACTGCCTTGAAAAGTACTATCCAGCATTCGTCACTGGAATGAAAGCCGTTTGAAGGGTAAAACAGGAGAGGTGCACCTGCACGCTCAGTGCCACTCAACCGAGGATGCCTTGAATACAACCCATATCTTTTTTCCCGGAAGAAGTTTCAGCGTATCCGCTGCACGGTGTGTAATACTGCATTGAAATATAAGCCCCGAGAAGATTCAACTGTGCCGTACATGAAATCCTTCGCTGCATATATAAGAGGATCATCCGATCCGGCTACGAGCAGTATATTCTTTTGAAGGCCTTACTCCATCGAGAAACGACGCACTGTCCGGAGGGCCCGGTTGTGAAGTAGTTCATCGAGCTCTTTCCTCAAAAAAAGCCACTTGCCCGTTACCTTTGTTCCGGGAAGTTTCCCCACCTGTGCAAGTGCGTAAACCTTTTTTTCATCAATACCGAGAAGGAAGGATACATCTCTTGCGGACAAATAGTTGCTATTTTCCATTATAAAATTATTTCTTAGAATTAAATTACAATTTATAACTTATAATAACATTAAAAATCCGTCAAGCATAAAAAAAACCCCTTCTGCCAGGGGGTTTTTTTTTACAGCTTTTAAGTAACTTCTCGCGAAGTTACTTTATGATATTCGGTTCCCTAGGAACGTAAACCACTTCTAAGTAACATCGATCAAGTTACTGTTTGATACCTAGTCCTGTCAAGGATAGGCCGCGAAGTCGCCACTTTTTAGACGTTATTATATCTTCAGCTGTTACAGGGGTTTTACATTTGTTGCCTGTAATCCTTTCGGTCCATCCTTTATCTCGAACGAAACCTCCTGGTCTTCGGTGAGCGTTTTAAATCCATCGGTCACAATCTCTGAATAATGTACAAATACATCCTCACCATCATCTCGGCTGATAAACCCATACCCCTTTTTTTCGTTAAACCACTTTACTCTTCCTTCTGGCATACTGGACTGCTCCTCCTGCAAATAAAAGATATGTAAGTATACCCCAATTCTACTGTTTTGTCAAATAATATTGAAAATTTAAAACCCGTCGCTCCTTCGTGTAATTGCTAAGAGGGAAAATAATTGGGCTCGCCGATCAGCAGTGGAAGAGGTGAGCGTCCCCGACCACGTGACAGTGAAACGTATACCGAGCATTTCGGGCCTGATATTTGCTGATATTCGGGTACATGTAATTTTTTAATAAAAGGCCTTGCCTGTTTAGGCAGGAATTAACATTTTGCTCCAGACACGACTCGAACGTGCGACCCACGGTTTAGGAAACCGTTGCTCTATCCTGCTGAGCTACTGGAGCATCGGATTATTCACAATTTAATTTAAGGAGAAAATAACCTTACCAAATATATTTTTCAGGTTTAAAAATAATAAAAAACTCATATTTGTCAAGGGCATTACCCTGCACCGAAACAGAGGGAAGGCCCGGTATAGGACGCTGATTTATAAGCTCCCGGGGATTTTTAATCAGCCGCATGTTACCGCTAACGCAAGGTTTATAGACCGTATCCTCTGACTGCATTATATTAACTTACCGATACCAGATGTGCTAAAGACAATCCCTCACCTGAATTGATAAGAAAGGCATACGCATTTCACCCGGAAGGTGTTTTAACCCGCGCTTTGCAGGTGATCAGGTTTTGTCGGACATATAGCGGAGATTTACATGAATAAAACCATAATCACGGTTGCAGGCATCGATGAATTGGCTCAGGAAGCAGCTCTGTACATTCAAAAGTCTGCAGAATACGAGATTCGTAAAAAAGGTGCATTCACCCTTGTATTATCGGGGGGTAGAACTCCGGAAATTCTGTACCGGAGACTCGCAGGTTCTGAATTTGCAGAAAAACTCCCCTGGGCACAGATATACATCTTCTGGGGAGATGAACGGTTCGTGCCTCATGATCACCCGGAAAGCAATTACCGCATGGCCCTGCACGCTTTGATAAAAAATATCCCTATTCCTGAAAAAAATATATTTCCCGTTCAGACAGATTCAGGCACAGCCGTAAAGGCTGCAGACCTGTATGAAAAAACAATACGAAATTTTTTTTCCGGAGAAGAATATACACGTTTGATGACCAACGGCTTGCCTTCATTTGATTTAATGCTTCTTGGAATGGGAGCAGACGGACACACCGCTTCACTGTATGAAGAAAAACAGATGCATACCGATGGCCGATGGGTTATGGCAGTCGATGCCCCCAGGCGGTACAGTATTAAAAAAAGGGTTACTCTTACACTCCCTGTAATCAACAACTCGAAAAGAGTGGTTTTTCTCGTTTCAGGACCGGAAAAAAAGGATATGATCGAAATCATACTGGGAGAAAAAAAATCTTCACATCCACTTCCCGCGAAGATGGTACGTGCAGTTCAGGATCTCATATGGCTGACAGACATATCTTTTACACCCCGGCAGTAGCGAACGTCCATATCAATATTTCGGTTGCACTGCAGAAAAATCCGTGCTACTGTTTTTTCATGCTGAGTTTCTAACATTTATTACGGTGATCAGGCTTTCATCTGACGGGGGAAAACCCAAATATGGAAACAGCAGAAAAAAAAGCGGCTGTAAAGAAAAAACCGCTTATTAAATGGCAGAAACCGAATGTCGGAGTTGTATACGCCCTCATTCCGGCAGTTATTGCATCAATATATTTTTTCGGGTGGCGGAGCCTCTTATTGCTTGCCTCGGTGAACATTGCAGGCTTTCTCACCGAGTATATTTTCCTCAAGATCTACTATAAAGAGCCAGTTACCTCGGCAGTTTTTGTTTCCTGCTTTCTATTCACACTTACCCTGCCCCCCACATTACCGATCTGGATGGCAGTGGTCGGTATCGTTTTCGGTATTGCAATCGGAAAAATGGCATTCGGCGGTTTCGGAAGAAATATATTCAATCCGGCAATGACAGGGCGCGCGTTCATCTATGTTAGCTTCGGGGCACCCATGACTGCTGCCTGGGTGCAGCACATAGGCGGTATTACCGGAGGATTTGCAGCTTTTGCCTCGGATGCGGTCACCAAAGCCACTCCGATGATGAGCATTGTCCAGGGGATCGACGTGTCAAAGCTGTCGATGTTTCTCGGTAACGAGTCTGGATGCCTCGGGGAAACGAGTGCCCTGCTTATACTGTTGGGCGGAATTTTCATACTATGGAAAAAATACGCCAGCTACCGTATCGTCATATCAGGGTTTGTTGGAATGCTCGTGCTGCAAACAGCTTTCTGGGCCACAGGTATTAATAAAGCGGTCGATCCACTCAGCGCAGTATTAGGCGGCGGATGGATGCTTGGGATCCTTTTTATGGCGACTGACCCTGTTTCTGCATCCCAGACAAACACCGGGCGCTGGATTTACGGCGCATTTGTCGGTGCGGTAACATCTCTTATACGGGTATTCTCTATATGGCCGGGTGGTGTAATGTTTGCTGTTCTCCTCGGCAATATGTTTGCCCCGATAATCGACTACTATATCAAACAGGCCAAAAAAAAGAGCGAGGGGACGGCCAAATGAAAAAAGGCGCAAAAACTCGACAGCGTATCTTTACCATGCTGTTCATGCTCATAATAACCCTTGTGTTTATTTCCGTGACAACCGTACTCTATACCCTTACGAAGGATACTATTAAACTCAATGAATCTCTGCGGGTCAGGAAGGCCGTTTTATACAGCGGGGGGGTACCGCTTCCGGAAAATCCGAAGGAAATCGAAAATACATACGAAGAACGGGTACGGGAAATACGGGATGATCAGGGAGCAATCCTGTACTACGAGGTACTCGAACAGGACTCCGCAGCGGTAGAGAGTTACGTACTTATCATCGACGGCCCCGGGCTCTGGGGCACCATTACAGCAGCAGTCGGATATGACAGCTCACTTCAGAGATTAACCGGATTTGAAGTAATCGATCAGAACGAAACACCCGGGCTCGGCGGAAGGATATCTGAAACGTGGTTCAAAAATCAGCTCCGCGGCAAGAAACCGCCGCTCAGTCTAGTGGCTGAAGGTGCGCCCGCCGACGACAATCAGTTCCAGGCGATAACCGGCGCATCCTATTCATCAAACGGCGTCAAAGATATTCTCAACTCTTCATCACAAGATGCGAGAAAGATTGTCAAATTAAAACAGTAAGGAGTCAACATGGAGGCGTTTAAAATAAAGCGGGTTTTTTCCGATGACCTGGGGGCGAACAACCCCGTTTTCGCCCAGGTGCTTGGGATTTGCTCCACCCTGGCCGTCACAAATGTGATGAAAAATACTATCGTTATGTGCGCCGGGCTCATCTTTGTTACCGGCCTCTCAAATTTCACCGTTTCTCTCCTGCGTGCCTATATGCCGTCACGTATCAGAATGATGGTTGAAACACTGATTATTGCATCCTATGTCATTATCGTTGACATCATACTGAAAGCCTATCTCCCCGACATTTCGAGACAGCTCGGCCCCTATGTCGGCCTTATCATTACGAACTGCATAATTATGGGAAGAGCGGAGGCGTTTGCCCTGTCCAACCCGCCCGGCCTGTCTTTCATCGACGGGGCAGCATCGGGGCTCGGTTATTCCTACGTGCTTATTGCGATAGCCTTTTTCAGGGAACTTCTCGGTTCTGGCAGCATCTGGGGATATCCGGTGCTCGGCGACTGGTGGACCAACTGGTCCATCATGGTAATGGCCCCCGGCGCATTTTTCATGCTTGCCATATTTATATGGATTGTCAAGGGAGTGCTTGAAAAGGAAACAGGAGGGGAAAAGAAATGAGTCAGGGAATAGCCTTCTATGCAATATTCTTTGCGGCAATATTCACAAACAATATACTGCTGACGAACTACCTGGGAATGTGCTCGTTTCTTGCCGTTTCCAGAGAGGTGAGTACATCGGTCGGTCTTGGAAGTGCGGTAATTTTCGTCATGACAGCCACCAGTGTGCTGAACTGGCTTGCATACCGCTATATACTGGTGCCACTCGATATGATATACCTTCGTTATATCGTGTTCATCGTAATTATCGCCGCTTTTGTGCAGCTCGTCGAGATGATCATTGAGAGAGTTTCTGAGAAGTTATACTCATCACTCGGAATATTTCTCCCGCTTATCACGGTCAACTGCGCTATACTCGGCGTAAGCCTGTTTATGGTGATAAGGAACTACACATTCGTATCTTCACTGTTCTACGGACTGGGAAGCGGAATCGGGTGGGCGATAGCGATTGTCACAATGGCCGGTATCAGGCAGAAGATGGTACGCTCACGGGTCCCGCGCGGGCTCGCCGGTGCTGGAATTACGTTGATAATTGCCGGCATCATGGCGCTTGCTTTCATGGGATTCAGCGGAATGATAAATATTACTTAGAAGTAGTTTACGTTCTTTCAGGACCGAATATCATAAAGTAACTTCGCGAGAAGTTACTTAGAAGCGGCGTCCGTTCCCTGGGGCGAATATCATAAAGTAACTTCGCGAGAAGTTACTTAGAAGCGGCGTCCGTTCCCTGGGGCGAATATCATAAAGTAACTTCGCGAGAAGTTACATAGAAAGCTCATTTTCATACAGCACTGTACAGACGGCATTGTGACTCGCGGATCAGCGATGGAGGTGGGGCCGGCCGCAGGGCGGATGAACCCATTCAGCTGGGTGCAGGAATATGGTGTACTGAAAGTACAGGAGAGATAAATGGGAGCAGCTGGACAGCTATTAATCGGAATCGGTGCTATTTGTGGTATTTCTACTTTTCTGGCTGTATTAATGGTCATCGCCGATGCAACGATTGCGAATTACGGTGAGGTTACGGTTACGATCAACAATGACCGGGAGGTCAGGGTCGAAGGAGGGAAGCCTCTTCTCGGCTCTCTCATGGGTCAGAAAATATTTATTCCATCAGCATGTGGCGGCAGGGGGGCGTGCGGCTTGTGCAAGGTGAAGGTAACGAGTGACGTAGGCGATTATCTGCCGACGGAGCTTCCCTGGATATCGGAGGAGGAAAAGGCCGAGAATATCAGACTGTCATGCCAGCTCAAGATAAAAAAGGATATTTCGATACAGATTCCTGAAGAACTCTTCAATGTAAAGGAGTATTCGGCTGAGGTCTCATCCATAGTCGACCTCACCTATGATATCAAACAGATAAAAATGAAACTGCTTGCCCCATCTGAAATCAGCTACAGGGCGGGACAGTACATACAGTTTGTTGTTCCGGAGTATGAGATGTCTTCCGAAGAGGTGTACCGGGCATACAGCATGGCTTCACTGCCCTCGAATAAAAATGAAGTGGAGCTCGAGATACGTCTCGTGCCGAACGGAATATGCACCACCTATGTTTTCAGCTACCTCAAGGAAGGAGATCATGTCACCCTCAACGGCCCGTACGGAGAGTTCCACCTGAATGAGTCCGACAGAGATATCATTTTTATTGCCGGAGGATCCGGCATGGCGCCCATAAAATCGATGCTACACGATATGGCGGAGAAAGGCATTTCACGAAAAGCAACCTACTTTTTCGGCGCTCGTGCAGTACGGGACCTCTTTCTCATCGATGAAATGAAGGAGCTCGAGAAGAAGCTACCGAATTTCACATTCATCCCGGCGCTTTCTGAACCGCTGCCGGAAGACAACTGGCGCGGAGAAACCGGTCTTATTACTGATGTACTGGACCGAAATGTTGCTTCAGGTGAAAATACGGAGGCCTACCTCTGCGGAAGCCCGGGGATGATAGATGCTGCAGTCAATGTACTGACAAAAAAGGGAATACCCGATGAACTTATTTTCTACGATAAATTTGCGTAATACAGCCACGAATAAGCCAGTCTGAATACCGATACAAGGCATCATCTGTATGGTATTCTTGAAAGACAGGTGGAAACAAGAAGGATTTTTTCAAAGCAGCTGCAGAGAAAGTTTAGCGGAGAGGGACAACGATGAAACAAACTGTTCAGATGAAACAGGTGCAGGAAAAAATGAAACCCGGCATCATCACCAGAGACGGCTTTTTAGGTACAGATGCCAGAAACCTCATTGATATCCTCGTAGAAGATGATGCCCTGGTAAAAAGAATGAACCTGGACCATCAATCAATAGCACAGAGGATGATTGAGCTCCGTGATACAGGGCTGCGGGGGTTGGGAGATTTTATAAGCGTAGAACCGCATTACGAGATACGAGTCGACTCGGTACGCGGCAAGCTCCCCTGCCCCTTCGGAGACCCCGGTATATTTCCAAAGACGAATACAATTGTACGAAACCTCGAAAAAAACAGGGAGATAACGTACACAGATCTGAATATACATCTAATTATGGCCCATGGTTTCTATGAAGGCAGGGGCTCTCCATTCAGACTTGAACCGGATGACCTCGCCCAAATTCTGGACATTACCTTCGACAAAGAATAATTTGCCAATTAGAAGTGGCGTATCCACGCCGCAGGGATAATTGATATTCAGGAGGTTCTGAAAAATGTGAGATCCGGTATTAAATAATGTAGCCTGGAAGGATCATCATTAGTACATTATACCGATTATTTTACTGAGGAGATTGCAATGAAAAAATACGTATGTGAAGTCTGCGGGTATGTATACGACCCCGCAGCGGGAGATCCGGACGGTGGAATCGAACCTGGGACAGCTTTTAAAGATCTGCCAGATGACTGGGTGTGTCCTGAATGCGGGGCGGATAAAGACTCCTTTTACCCCGAAGAGTAAATAAGGGTATCCCCTGCCAAGGGTATCCCCTGCCAGAATCAAATCCTCAAAATAAATTTTTTACGGAAGGGGAATCACGCACCCGTGTACGACTTTTTCGGTGCTGTAAAGAACAATAGGCCTTTTAAAAAAATTCATTTAAGTTACCAGTCAATATACGTTCCCGTCAGGGATACATCCCGCTAGGGATACATCCCGCTAGGGACTTTCCCTGGGGGATTCACGTCACTTCTACTGGGCTCATGAATGGGGAAAACGGGTTCGTGTGATCTGCAACCGGGACAGAACAAATGTTTTAAGTGAGGGAACAATGAAAATAAATCAAAAATTCAATGAGATAATCGAGTTTGCAATTACCCGTGAAAAGGAGGCAGTGCAGTTCTACCACGACCTCCAGGAAAAAAGTTATTTTTCCGGAAAAAAAGGGCTGTTCAATTCTCTCGAGAATATGGAAAAGAAACACATACAGGTTCTCACCAGAATAAAACAGGAAGGATCCCAATCGATAGACGTTCCTGCTGTACAAAACCTCCATATCAGTGACTACATGGTTGCTCCTCCTGCAGATGGCGAATTGAGCTACCAGGATATCCTTATAATTGCAATGAAGCGGGAAGAGGCCTCGTACCGTCTATACACGGATCTTGCTGATAAAAATCAAAATGAAGCGATTAGAAAACTTTTCATGAAACTGGCCTCAGAAGAAGCTCAGCATAAACTCATGTTTGAGAGGATGTACGACGAAGAAATTCTTGATAAGGGGTAATCCTGGAACTATCGGGCGGCGTTGATAACCTTTGGTTCTGATGTCGGGTTATTCCATCCCGTGTTCAGGCTGACGATATACCTTTAAAAAATTGTTTTAACTAGTGTCACTCTCCTTCGTATACATCCCTGTAGACAAATTCGTTGACCTGCAGTCGTTCGGGCCTCTGCTTTTCCCATCCCACCTGCTTATCGGAGAGTTCGGGGCTTAATGCTGACGCATGTCTGCCAACGATTAGGAGCGTTATGACCTGCATATCCTCAGGTATTTTGAGCACTTCATGTATTTTTGCTTCATCGAATCCCGCAATCGGATGGGCTACAAGCTGCATATCCGTTGCTTTCAGAATGATATATGCCGTCGCCATGCCGGTATCAAATAGAAAATAATCACGGCCTTTTAACCGGCAGTCATTATCAGGTGTACTGAAAACGGCAATTATCAGAGATGCTCTTTTCGCCCAGTCATTACCCTTTGAAAGCGCCATAAACACCTCTTCCAATTTTTCTTTGCTATACACAAATACATAACGCCATGGCTGATTATTAAAGCACGACGGGGACAAACGCGCACTCTCCGCAAGTGCAGTAACTGTTTCTTCATTAATCTCGACCGGGTCAAGTGAGCGATATGCCCTTCTCTTTTTAATTAACTGAGTTATATCCATCGATTCCCCCCTTCAAGTATGCATAAATTTTTCATTCGTCGTATTCTTCCGATAGACTAATATTATCTAAACTATTCTTATTTACAAAACATATTTACAAAACAAATTGACTTTTTGAAGAGTATTGATTATAATATCACTAAAATAGTGATAAAAGGTTTATAGTGATATCGACTCGATCGAGATACGGACTGAGGGCATTGCTTGATCTCGCAGGGCACACAAACGGAGAACCAGTTTATTTACGTGACATAGCAGAAAGAGAGAATATTTCCCCCCGATATCTCGAAAATATCTTTACACGGCTCCGCGCCGCAGGAATACTGAAGAGTGTAAAAGGGAGAAGGGGCGGTTTTTCTTTTGGTCGGGAACTCAGCAGGATTTCGCTTCTCGACATCATTAAAACACTCGAAGATACAGTATTTTTCACCGAATGTGTAGATGCACCTGATGAATGTGAAAAATCCAGCGACTGCGTTTCAAGAGAAGTATGGGTATATCTAGACCACCGTATAAGGAAGGTTTTTTCAGCGTTGACGCTTGAATCCCTTTTAATAAAGAAATCGGGTAAAATACCCGAAATAATACTGTTAAAATGAAATTATTTTAGTAGAACATGAAAATTTTACTTGCTAAAGAATAAAATAATGTTATAATCAATTTGTAACGATTACAAATATGTATCCTAGACATTTATCATGTAATCGTTCAGCAAGGAAGGATACAAAAGATGAGAGAAAGAGTAGAAGATGTTCTGAATAGAATAAAACCGTCTCTACAGGCAGACGGCGGCAACGTCGAGCTTGTTGACGTTGGAGAAGATGGAATAATTAAGGTCAAGCTAACCGGAGCGTGTGGGGCGTGCCCTATGAGCCAGATAACGCTAAAAATGGGCATTGAAAGACTGCTCAAAGAGGAAATTCCCGAGATAGACGAGGTGATTTCCGTTTAGCGCAGCAAGCTGAATGACAACAGGGTGTACGGCAAAATAATTACAATTGGTTGGAGCTTGAGCACCAGGAGGAACAAGGGGGAAGTGATGGCTTTGGTAAGTGCAGCTGAAGTGTTTCAATTTGCAGTAAAAATTGAGCAAAACGGGTATGATTTTTACACTAAATATGCGGAAAAACTTGATTCGAGCTCGGAAAAGGAAATTTTTCAGTATTTAGCGGATGAAGAATCAAAGCATATAAAAACTTTTTCCCGTATGCTCGACAGCGTCGAGTCTTTCAAACAGCCTTTAAACTATCCGGACGAATATTTTACCTATCTACAGGCTTATGCGGATAACTTGATATTCAAACCCGGTGATCTTGATGCTGAGCTTGCACAAATCAAAGACACAAAATCAGCAATTGATTTTGGAATTAAAAGAGAGCTCGACTCCATTCTCTACTACCAGGAAATAAAATCATTCGTCACAAAAGCTGAAAAGGACCACATTGATACAATTATCAGTGAAGAAAGAAAGCATTTTACGAAACTTTCACAGATGAAAAAGCGTATTCGGTAAGATTATCAATAAAGTTCAATTAACCCAAGGAAGGAGGCTGTTATGAGAAAGTTCTGGCGAAGGCCGGTTACCCACTGCAAAGAGGGCTGCTGTAGTCTGTCCTGGGCATGACGCAAAACTGCCCGTTTTTTGAATTGTTGTTATTCACTATATATATAATAAGGAAGTACTGCGGATGAACAGCAAGATGGAAAAAGCACTAAATGAACAGTTGAATGCGGAACTGTACTCAGCCTACTTGTACCTTTCAATGTCAACCTATTTCGAGAGCTTGAATTTTTCAGGTTTTGCGAACTGGATGCGTGTTCAGGCACAGGAAGAAACTGAACATGCAATGAAATTCTACTCCTATATCTTCGAACGGGACGGCGCGGTTACACTTACGGCTATCGATGCACCGCAGACGAGATGGAAATCTCCACTCGAGGCCTTTGAAAACGCATACCAGCATGAAATAAAGGTATCAGGGCTCATTCATGGCCTTGTGCATCTTGCACGTGCGGAAAAAGACATCCCGACTGAGAACTTTTTACAGTGGTTCGTCGAAGAACAGGTCGAAGAAGAATCGTCAACACTTGGAGTTGTGCAGAAATTGAAACTTATCAAAGATTCTGCAAACGGTCTGTATATGCTCGACAGTCATCTCGGCCAGAGAGGATCTCAATAACCGTTTTAATGAAGATTTTTTTTGCAGCAGACTGAATATGTTATATAAAAGTTTTGTATCACGCACATTTATAAAGAGGGTGTGAAATAACTTAATAGCGGTGTACGTCCCTGGAAAAACGCCATTATCCACATACTTCCTGCTGGAAATAACACATGAAGAATGAAAGAATCCGTATCGCCGCAATCTATTGAGTTGTAGATGGTTTTGCGTTTTTTAAGAAGAGAGAAATGCAAAATAAATCAGTGCCGCTTAAACGTACAAAACTTTCAATCGGGTCGTTAAAGGATTTTCTCATTAATGAGGGAATACATCCTTCCTATCAGCGGCTAAGAATTTACGAATTTCTTGCGCAAAATAACTCCCATCCGACCGTGGATATCATATACAGCAGTCTGCTGAAGGAAATACCTACCCTCTCAAAAACAACCGTTTATAATACATTGAATCTCTTTCATCAGAAAGGAATTGTATATGGGCTCACGATAGACGAAAACGAAATCCGTTATGATGCGAATATGAAACCCCATGCTCATTTTAAATGTTTGGAGTGCGGCCATATCTTTGACATTGAAATTGACAGCACCTTTCTCGCAAATGGTTTTGTCTGCCGGCACAAGGTAAACGAGCGACATCTCTATCTTAAGGGGATCTGCATCAACTGCATGAAAGAAAAACCGGACTTTGAATAAAACTTTCGCACAGATGGGGAATGGTTACTGCATAGGCCTTCTAAGTAACTTCTCGCGAAGTTACTTTATGATATTCGGTCCGAGGGGACATAAGCCACTTTTAAGTAACTTCAAATAAATTATCTATGATATACTATGTCCCGCGAGGGATCGACCGCTACAATTAAACAATAATTTTCAGGGAGGTGTACATTGAAAAGCATAAAAGGAACACAGACGGAAAAAAACCTGCTTGCCTCATTTGCAGGTGAATCTCAAGCTCGAAACAGGTATACGTTTTTTGCATCAAAAGCCAGAGACGAGGGCTACATGCAGATAGCCAATATTTTCACCGAAACAGCTGATAATGAGAAGGAGCATGCAAAACGATTTTTTTCATTTCTTGAAGGAGGGGAGACAGAGATTGTTGCAGGATATCCTGCCGGTATCGTTGGGACAACACTCAACAACCTGAAAGCGGGAGCTGCTGGTGAAAATGTCGAACACACTTCAATATACCCCGGCTTTGCCGACGTTGCAGACAAAGAAGGATTTTCCCAGATTGCAAGCCTCTTCAGAAGAGTAGCGGAAGTCGAGGTGTGGCATGAAAAGAGGTACCAAAAACTCATTAAAAATCTTGAAGAAGGAAAGGTGTTTAAAAAAGACACCCCTGTTCTGTGGAAGTGCCTTAACTGCGGGCTCGTACATGAGGGGCCCGAACCGCCGAAAAAGTGCCCGACCTGCCTGCACCCGATGTCTTACTTCGAACTTTATGTAGAAAGCTATTGATAAAAAACTGCAACAAAAATAAAAGACAAATCATGGGGAATAGTTTGTATACTGTTCCTCATGCGTGATTCGGGCAGTTAGTCATATGGGTACGGCACCGATTCGCAATTTCGAATAGAGATCTATGAAAACTTGTAGTACTTCTTCAGAGTGTGTGTAACTTTCCACCTGCATTTAAGTCCTGCAGGAAAAATGACATAATCTCCCTGTTCTATATCAACAGTTTCATCATCTGTCGTAATGGACGCTCCTCCCTCGATGATATAGCAATGTTCATCATTTGTGTATGACCAGTCGAACTCGGACTGCTCCTTCTCCCATATCCCCCACGAATCGACACCTCTTTTCTTTGCCTCTGCATCACTGATTCTCTCTTTTTGTATATGGCTCACTCGCATACCTCCCTATATTACTGCTGCATCAAAAGTGGCGACTTCGCGGCCGATCCCTAGCGGGACATAGTATCAAAGATAACTTGTTCGAAGTTACTTAGAGGTAGCGTATGTCCCTGGCGGGACCGAGTATCAAACAGTAACTTCGCGAGAAGTTACTTAAAAGCTAGAACATAAAGGCACTTCCATGCACATCAGGACGACGGTGTCTGTTTCCGTCGGGCTATCTCCGAAACCTGCAACGATTACAGCACCGGAAACATCATATTTATTCAAATAAGAATATACGGCCTCTTCTCTTGATCGTATTGGACTGTTACATGGGTATCAAACACCGATCGCACGGTGACAGCATCAATGACTTCAGCCGGGATTCCGGTTTTTATCACCCGGCCTTCCCTTAAAAGTACAATCTTTTTAGCAAATCGGGCCGCGTGATTGATGTCATGTGTAATCAGTACTATTGTCTTGTTCATTTCCTCGTTGAATTTCTGCAAGAGCTTGAATATCTCTACCTGATAATTGATGTCCAGATTCGCAGTCGGTTCATCAAGAAACAGAACATTCGACTCCTGAGCAATAGCCTGAGCGATAAATACTCTTTTCAGCTCCCCTCCAGACAGCTCTGAAAGGTGCCTGCCGGCAAACTTTTCAAGCCCGAGCATTTGCATCGACTCCCGCACGATGCGGGTATCTCTGGGCTTTTCCATTTCAAACCTCTTCAGGTAGGGAAAGCGACCCATCATTACGATATCCCGTACCAGGTACGGAAGGGATGAAGGGAGGTCCTGAGGAAGGAATGCAACGTGTCGCGCAAATTCTTTTTTCCTGTATGCAGTAAGGGGCCTTCCGTAAAGATATATATGTCCCCGCACATCTCTTATTACACCGGTCAGAGCTTTTATGAGGGTTGTTTTGCCGGCCCCGTTCGGCCCGAGTATTGACAGAAATTCCCCCTCAGCAACATCGAGCGAAATATCCTGAAGAACGGCAGTGCCGTCATACCCGACAAAAAGATTGTGTGTTTCAATCACAAAACTCAAAACATCCTCTCCACCCTGTTTTCTATCTCAAACCGCTATCAGAACCATAGTTTCTTCTTACCCTTTAAAAGAAGGAAGATAAAAAAGGGTGAACCGAATAGTGATGTAATAACCCCTACCGGTATTTCCACTCCGCTTCCGAAAAGTATTCCCGGTAGAACCCGCCCGATCATATCAGATAGGGGCAAAAAAGCGGCACCCGATATAATGCTTGCAGGTATCAACATTCGGTGTTTCGGTCCGAATACGAGCCTCATTGAGTGAGGAATAATGAGACCGACAAATCCGATTGTGCCCGTAAGCGACACTGCCGTTGCAGTAATGAGCGATGTAGTTGAAAAAAGAATAAGCCGGATGCTGTCGGTATTCACTCCAAGGCTTATAGCTCGCTCATCGCCGAGGGCAATCAAGTCAAGGTCTTTGTTGAACAAAAAGGTAAATCCACTCAAAACGAATATTGCGCCGGCAGCGGGTATTATATATCGATGAAAACCCGCAAGGCTTCCCATCAGCCAATAAATGATCTCGTGGGACCTGTCGCCGGCAAGAGACATGATCAATACGAGCCCTGATGAAAAAAGATAGCTCACAATCACCCCGGAAAGAATAATGGTGAGCATTTGCACTCTTCCCTTCGTTCGCGCAAGGAAGTACACAAAGAACATCGTAGAAACAGCACCGACGAATGCGAACACAGGAAGAAGGGTTTTAAAGTAGGCATCGATGACGGAGGATAAAAAGATGGCAAGTGCAGCACCGAAAGACGCGCCAGCCGAGATACCGAGCGTATAAGGGTCTGCAAGAGGGTTTTTCAGCAATGCCTGAAATACGAGACCTGAAACAGAAAGCGCTGCACCGACAAACATTCCGAGAAAAACCCGCGGTATACGTATCTTCACAATAATATCGTGGGATACAGCGGGAATTCCACTCGTGTCAAAGAAAAAAGATGTAAGTATTCGAAATGTGTCTTTAAGCGGCACATTTACCGAACCAAGAGAGGTGCTCACGATAAAACTGATAAAAAGAACAACGATCAAAAGAAGTATGTGAAAGTATTTTTTCACTAGAAAACCTCTGGATGAAGAAACTGTGCGATTTCTTTGAGGGCATTCAACACCCTAGGCCCCGGACGTAGAAACTGATCGGGATCTGGAATGAGAATCTTACGATTTTTTATGGCCCTGATACCCGCAACGTGCTCGTGTATTGATAGAAACTGCTTCAAGTCCGCCTCGTGACCCAGCACAATTGCCTCAGGATTCAGTACAAGAAGCTGCTCTTCGTTCAGTCTCGGATATTCCAGCTCCCCTTCAGGCACTACTCTTCCACCGGCCATGGTAATGAGATCTCCGGGTAGGCTGGTTCTGCCTGCTCCATAAAGCGGATTGTCAAATATTTCAATAAAAGTAGTTACCGGGCGCACACTTCGTTTTTGCACACGTTGTACCACATCAGCCGCACCATTTTGCAGAGATTGTATCAGTTCCCCGACCTCCTCTTCGTGGGAAAACATCCTGCCGAACTGGTACACAGAATCGAGGAGAGCGGAGTATGTTTTGGGATTATAAACAAACACCTGTATACCGAGACTGTCAAGCTGCCTCTTTATCTTGAGGGGGACAACGGTACCCATTATGACGACATCCGGCGATGCAGCCTGTATCTTTTCAATGTTCGGGCTGGAAAATCCGCCCATCCTCTGTTTCGATTGGACAAAATCAGGCGGCCAATTGCAATAATCCGAAATCCCGATAACAGTATCACGAATACCGATTGCAAAAAGCGTTTCCGTTGCACCTGGTGAGAGTGAGACGATTTTCGTCAGATTCCCTGGAACCGTGACCCTGTTGCCGATGGAGTCAACACCGGTTCCAGCCAAAACATACTGACTAAAAAATAAACTGCACAAAAACACAACAAGTGCTGAAATAATGGGAATACAGCTGCGCAATTTCACTAAAACACCGCTCAATGGAGATACTTCCTCTCAAAATAAATGAAATACTATGAAAGTCAAGCGAATACTATAGTGTACACTATATCCCGCCTTTATGAAAAATGATTCAACAATCATC
>Ga0315555_1000073_pt1 | contig 57265 bp, 56 predicted proteins | sample SalMarSW160380MG_FD_202113 | JGI IMG/M metagenome (GOLD analysis project Ga0315555, IMG submission 202113) | Salt marsh sediment microbial communities from the Plum Island Ecosystem LTER, Massachusetts, United States - Salt Marsh Sediment SW1603-80 ... | reverse complement strand
CCGTCTCCTTTTCCTTCGTCTTGGTCTTAAAGGTCAGGCCGTCCTTGCCCAGGTCGACCCTGATGGTATCGCCTTCCTTGAGTTCTTTCCTGAGCAGCTGGCTGGACAATGGGTTTTCCACGTAACGTTCGATAACACGCCGCAGCGGACGGGCTCCGTAGACCGGGTCGTAGCCCTCTTTAGCCAGCCATGACTTGGCTTTATCGGTCAGTTCTATACCCAGCTTATGCTCCGAGAGCCGGTCTTGCAGTTCTTTAGCCATCAGGTCGACGATATTCCTGAGCTGTTCTTCGGAGAGCTCGTGGAACACGATTATCTCGTCCAGCCGGTTCAGGAACTCGGGACGGAATAGCTTCTGGACCTCGGCCATCACCTTCGACTTCATCGCATCATAGCTCTTCTTCTGGGCTTTCGTCTCATCTTTCTGCGAGGTGAAACCTATCTGTCCCTCTTTCTTGATGAGCTCCACTCCGGCGTTGCTGGTCATGATGATTACGGTATTCTTAAAGTCCACCGTTCGCCCGTGGCCATCGGTCAGGCGTCCGTCATCCAGTATCTGGAGCAGGGTGTTGAATACATCGGGGTGCGCTTTCTCGACCTCATCCAGCAGGATGACGCGGAAGGGCCGTCTTCTCACGGCTTCGGTAAGCTGACCGCCCTCGTCATAGCCGACGTATCCGGGCGGCGCACCGATGAGTCGCGAAACGGTATGCTTTTCCTGGTACTCGGACATATCGAGGCGTACCATGGCGTTCTCATCGTCGAAGAGGAACCAGGCCAGCGTGCGGACGAGTTCCGTTTTACCTACACCCGTCGGCCCGAGGAACATAAAGCTGCCGATAGGTCGTTTGGGGTCCTTGAGTCCGGCACGGCTTCTCCTGATGGCTTCCGAGATGGCCCCCACTGCCTCTTCCTGGTCTATCAGGCGTTCGTGGATGCGTTCTTCCATGTGCAGCAGTTTTTCGGCTTCTCCTTCCAGCATCTGGGATACCGGGATGCCGGTCCAGCTCGAAATCAACTTGGCGATATGCTCGCCGGTGACCTCTTCCTCGATTTTCTCCTGCTGGAGCCAGTCGCTCTTGGCTTTGTTGTATTCCTCTTCCAGTTTGAGTCTTTCCGCCCGGAGCTCCGCTGCCTGCTGGTATTCCTGGCGTTGTGAAGCCGCTTCCTCCTCATTGGAAAGCTCATGCAGCTTCTTTTCCAGGGTTTTTACCTCCGGCGGCGCGCTCTCGGTATCGATGCGCGATTTACTGGCGGCTTCGTCAATCAGGTCGATGGCTTTATCCGGGAGGTGACGGTCGGAGATATAGCGTTGACTGAGTTTAGCGGCCGCTTCAAGAGCCTCGTCGGTTATTTTTATCTTGTGATGAGCCTCATACCTCGGTCGTAGACCATGTAGTATTTCGATAGTCGACTCGATGCTGGGCTCATCGATGAAAACCGGTTGGAAGCGCCTTTCCAGGGCTTTGTCTTTCTCTATGTATTTACGGTATTCATCGAGAGTGGTCGCTCCCACGCACTGGAGTTCACCGTGAGCCAGGGCCGGTTTGAGCATGTTGCTGGCGTCGATGGAACCCTCGGCGGCACCGGCACCGACGACGGTATGAATCTCGTCGATGAACAGTATCACCTCACCGGCGGACTCGCGCACCTCGTCCATGACGGCTTTCAGGCGTTCTTCAAACTCGCCGCGGAACTTGCTGCCGGCTACCAGTGCGCCCATGTCCAGGGCGATAACCTTGCGTCCTTTGAGTGAGTCGGGTACGTCATCGGCGGCTATTTTCTGGGCCAGACCCTCGGCGATGGCCGTTTTGCCGACTCCCGCCTCACCGACGATTACCGGGTTGTTCTTGGTGCGGCGGGTGAGTATCTGCATGACCCGTTTGATTTCCTCGTCACGGCCGATTACCGGGTCGAGTCTTCCCGCCCTGGCGAACTCGGTAAGGTCACGCCCGTATTTCTGCAAAGAACGGTATTTGCTCTCTGCCTGGGCATCGGTGACGCGGTGCCCGCCGCGGAGCTTTTTGAGCGCCTCATACACCTTTTCCTGGGTGACGCCGAAGCTATGGAGAATATTGTTAGCTTCGCCTTTCAGGTTGCCGGTCATGGCTATCAGCAGATGCTCGGTGCTGATGAATTCGTCTTTCAGACGGTTTGCCTCTTCGTCTGCCAGGTTCATCATCTGAGCGATACGCGGCGTGGCGTATATCTGGCCCGTCTGGTAAGCAACCTTGGGTGTATTTGATAGTGCTTCTTCCACCCGGTTCCTGATGGCGTCCACCTCGACTTTTAGTTCTTTAAGTATTTCACCTACCAGCCCCTGCTTTTGCATCAGCAGGGCCAGTAGAATATGCTCTACATCCCACTGGCTGTGATGGTACTGCGTAGCCAGTTGCTGGGAAGCCTGAATAGCTTCCTGTGCCTGTTCGGTAAACCTTTCCTGTCTCATCTGTTTCCCTCCTTCCTCTTTTGCAGTTCTTCCTGTGCCTGTTCCAGCTGCTGCTGCATCTCGCCCATGCGCTGCATCATACGCAGGATTACCTCCACTCCCGGCAAATTGACGCCCATGTCAACCACCAGCGTTTTTACTCTCTGGAGAAGGGCTATATCCCTGTCCGAATATAACCTTACGTTACCCCGCGAGCGCCGGGGCTCGATGATGCCGACCTTTTCGTAGTAACGCAGGGTGTATGTCTGCATATCCAGCATTTTAGCCGCTATGCTTATTACATAGCGGGGTTCGTTATCATATCTTCTTTCGCTAGTCATAGTCACCTCGATTTATCTTCATTCCCCCCTTTTTTCACCAAGGCGCTTGAAGAATTCCTTTTCTTCCTCTGATAATTTGGTGGGTAAAACCACATTCACCTTCGCCAGGAGGTCGCCGCGCGTGCTTTTCCCGAGGTGCGGCATGCCCTGTCCCGTCAGACGGAAAACACGTCCGTTCTGGGTTTCGGCGGGTACCTTCAAAGCCAGTTTACCCTTCGGTGTCGGCACCTGTACCTCACCTCCCAGCATTGCTATGGATAATGACACCGGTACGCTGACGTGTAAATTATCGCCGTGACGTTCGAACGTTGCGTGGGATTTTACTGAAATTTTAAGATAAAGGTTGCCGCTGGGGCCTCCATGATAACCGGGTTGTCCTTTACCGGCAATGCGTACCCGCGAGCCATTCTGCACCCCGGCCGGGATTTTAACTTCGAGTCGCCTGATTTTAGGCGATACTCCACTACCGCGGCACTCCGAGCAGGGCAGGTTTTGAATGTAGCCGCTGCCTTTACAGGCAGAACATATCTCACCGCTCTGGAGGTTAATCGTTCGACTGGTACCGTGATAGGCTTCCTCCAGCGTTACCTCGACGGGCGACTCCAGGTCCTGGCCGCGTCTCGGCTGGGCTTGGCGACGGTACGTTCCGGTACGGGAGCCGCCGAAAAGGCCTTCGAAGATACTGCCCAGGTCCCCCATGTCACCACCGGAGAAGCTGTAACTGGCACTCCCACCACCCGGGGCAAAATCCCGGTATTGTTGCTGCTGTTGTTGTCCGGCCTGCTCAAACTGGTCGGCGTATTTCCACTTGTCGCCGTAGCGGTCGTACTTCTTCCGGTCGTCCTTGTCAGAAAGCACTTCGTAGGCTTCGTTTATCTCTTTAAACTTGTCTTCAGCCGACTTATCACCGGGATTGACATCCGGGTGATACTTACGCGCCAGCCGACGGTAAGCCTGCTTGACTTCTTTCTCACTGGCACTTTTTTTTATACCCAGTATGTCGTAGTAATTTTTTCCGGCCATGGTATATCTCCGCGATATTATCACTAATATTATAATTATAAAATATATTTAAGTAATATGTCAACATATTATAAGCTAAGTTAATAAATAATTATTAACTAAAACTGTCTCTCGTCTATTTTTATGTGCATCTGGTTGATGGGTGCTTACCTTACCTTCGACCTCTCCTCGAATATTTTATCTTTTCCCACCCAGCTTGCCCGCCGTAGCCTTGGAGTAGGCTGGGGCCACCCTGTATTATCGTGCTATTGTCCTTAGAATTCCCCCCATATCCCCCAAAGGGGAGTAGCCTGCGAAGAGGGGTGAAACCCCTCTTTCTATTCTATCCCCCTCTCAAACAAACTTAAAATGTATACTGAATAAAAATCTGTTTGAGAGGGGGTCAGGGGAGAGCATCTGAGATTTGCTTAAACCATACAAAACTTAAGATATCGCAGGTTGACAATCCGGCAGTCTACGTGTAATCTATAGCAGAGGTATTACTATGCCATCTTGTCCTAATTGTGGTCGGGATACCAAAAGAACCGAAGACTGGGTATGTCAGTGGTGTGGTTACCCGTTACTCTCCAGGTCTTATAAGAAGATAGATAAAACTTATAAAGAGCTCCAGGAAGAGAGGTCTGCTAGCCGGGATTATGTAGGACCCGAGCCCGAACCAAAACTCGAACTAAAAACCGAACCTGAACCCGAACCCGAGCCGGAGCCCGAAGAAAAACCAGAACCTGAATCTGAACCTGAGCCAGAACCAGAAGAAAAACCAGAACCAGCTCCTGAACCTGAACCCGAGCCGGAACCAGAAGAAAAACCAGAACCAGCTCCGGAACCCGAGCCCGAGCCGGAGCCTGAAGAAAAACCAGAACCAGCTCCGGAACCCGAGCCCGAGCCGGAGCCCGAGGTAAAACCAGAACCAGAGCCCGAACCTGAATCTGAACCTGAGCCAGAACCAGAGCCCGAACCTGAAAAAACACCAGAACCGGAGCCGGAATTACCTCCCGAATTGGAGGTCACCGAAAGCGGCGCGGAAACGACCGTCGATGCTTTAAATCATTATTACCAGACTAACAAAGCCGCCACTCATGCTAAGCTCAAGGACCGGACTCTCAAGGTGAGTGGACAGGTGGAGAAAGTATTCGTCCGGGACCACCTTGATATCCGTTATATCGTTCTTACCGGTGAGAAGAAGAGCGGACCGTGGAGTGTTCGTTGTTCTTTTGGCAAGGAAAACGTATCGGAAATGAACCGGTTATCCAAGGGACAAATGGTAAAGGTGCAGGGCACTTATGACGGCTACGGCAAGAACATTATTATCAAAGACTGTATTCTCGTTTAGTTGATGTTTGCCTGAATGCCTCTTGATTCTATTTCATCCGGAATATTTCTCAATTCGCCTGCTTAATGATACCCAGCAATTTATAAAGTATCCGGGCGGTAGCACCCCAGATTATATTTCCCTGGTAGTGATAGGCATAAGAATCAACTTTTTGCCCGTTTAGAGTCTCGGTGTCCGGCGTAAGGCAATCCTTATCAAGGAGCGCTGGTAGCGGTACGTTCAGTATTTCGTCGACCTCATCCTTATTTTTCGTTAAGTGGTATGGCCATTGGATAATGCCGACGAAAGGTGAAACGATATAGTTGGACGTTGTGGTTATCTCGTCGTCAAGCGCGCCCAGGATTTCCACGTCTTCTGCCAGCAAACCGATTTCCTCGTGGCTTTCCCGGAGAGCGGTGTCCATCGCTGATTTATCTACTTTTTCACATATCCCTCCCGGGAAAGATATCTGGCCCTTATGCGCTTTTACCGTCTCGGTCCGTTTGATGAAGATGATATGGTACTCCTCCTCCCAGAAATAGATAGGAACGAGGACTGCGGAGGAGATACGGCTATTGTCTACGATACACTGCTTATCTCGGTGGTCCAGCAGTTTTCTCAGGCTTTCTTCCATTATCCCTATATTAATACCACGAGTACCTTGAATACAAGTTGAGTTCCGGGGATAATAGTGTCTGGCTTTGGGGGAATTTCAGCGACTCTCCCCCTGACCCCCTCTCAAACTGGATATTGATTCAGCGGGCGTTTTTCATTTGTTTGAGAGGGGTCGGGGGTGAGGTATAGGATATTTTTCAGATAATACAAGTTTTCCCTTCCTAGCCCGATTACGGTATTTTGTGTATAATTCTTAGGGAGAAACATAATGGATTTTAATCTTACAGAACAGGAAAAGATGCTTCAAAACCTGGCGAAAGACTTCGCCGAAAAGGAAGTCGCGCCTAGAGCAGCGGAAATCGACCGTACCGGCGAATTCCCCATCGCTCTGGCTAAGGAGATTGGTAAAAAAGGCTTTCAGGGATTGCCTTATCCTGCGGATTATGGTGGCAGCGGTGCCGGCTATACCAGCTTTGTCATTGTCCTGGAACAGCTCTGCCAGGCATCGGTGGCCGTCGGGGCTATCATGGCGGTCAATACCGTCCCGGAAGAAGGTATCTACCGCTTCGGTAGTGAGGAGCAGAAACAAAGGCTGCTGAAACCCCTGGCGAAAGGGGACTGGCTCGGCGGTATCGGTTTTACCGAGGCCGATACCGGCTCCGACCCTCGTCTCATCAAGACGGTGGCGCGCCGTACTGGCGACGGCTATGTTATCAACGGTCAGAAACAATTCATGGCGATGGCGCCGGCGCTGAACGTGGTGCTCCTCTTCGCCCGTAGGGAAAAGGAAGAGGGACTTAATGCTTTTATCGTCGATGCTTCGTCTTCTGGCTTCTCCGTCCGTGAGCCTTGCGACACGATGGGAATCCGGGGACTGGGGACGTCGGTGGTCTATCTCGACGATGTTTACGTGCCCGCGGAAAACCTCATCGGCAAAGAAGGGCAGGGCTTCGATATCCTGCTTGAGGCTATCAGCGTGGAGCGCATGAGCGTGGCCATGCAGGGGGTGGCGGTTGCCCAGGCGGCTCTCGAGCTGTCTCTCGAATATGCTAAACAGAGACAGGCAGCAGGACGGCCTATAGCCAGGATGCAGGCAATCCAGCAGCCGCTGGCGGAAATGGCATCCAGGATTGAAGCTGCCCGCTGGCTGGTCTACCGCATCGCTTTTCTCCGCGACCGGGGTCAAAGCATCCAGTACGAGTCTTCCATGGCCAAGCTGTTCGCTTCTCAGGTGGCGGTAGAAGTAACCCGGATGGCGATGCAGGTCCATGGCTCTTTCGGCACGATGAAGTCGCTGCCGTTGGAAAGACTCTACCGCGACGCTAAAATGACCGAGATATACGTCGGCATCTCCGAGGTGCATCGCAGCATCATCGCTAACCGCCTGATACGGTAGGTTTTTCATCGTATGCTCGCATACCCGGAGATAGCGGGGTGTTTAAGGGGGTGTCAATCCCTCTTTTAGAATTCTTCCCCCTCGCTTATACAGGGAGAGGGGAATACAGGGGGTGAGAGTCAATCAACAAACAAGACCATTTTCGCCTGCTCAAAACGAGTAGCAGTGCCCGTGCCGGTGAGCTTTATACCTCCCATGGCGCGGTGCCTACGCCCGTTTTCATGCCGGTTGGCAGTCAGGCTACCGTTAAAACGTTGACCCCTGAGGAAGTTAAGCAATTGGGCTTTGGTATGGTGCTGGCTAATACCTATCACCTCTACCTCCGACCGGGAATTGACATTATTGAGAAGCTGGGCGGCTTGCACACGTTCATGGCCTGGGACGGGGCTATTCTTACCGACAGCGGCGGTTATCAGGTTTTCAGTCTGGCACCGTTGCGTCGCATTGATGATGAAGGTGTGACCTTCCGCTCTCATATCGACGGTAGTGAGCACTTCTTAACGCCTGAGCTGGCTATCAGGTACCAGGAAGCCCTCGGTGCGGATATTATCATGGTCCTGGACGAATGCCCCGCCTATGACGACAGTCGGGAAAAGATACGGCTATCTTTGGCAAGAACACACAAGTGGGCACAACGGTGTAAAGAAGCCCATCGGCGGGAAGACCAGGCGCTCTACGCCATCGTTCAGGGAGGCATGTACCCTGAACTAAGGCATGAATCGGTGGAATTCTTGACTTCGCTGGATTTCCCCGGCTATGGTATCGGCGGACTGAGTATCGGAGAGCCCAAGGAAATAACCCTGTCTATGGTCGAGGAAACCGCATCACGGCTACCGGAAAACAGGCCGCGTTACCTTATGGGGGTAGGCTCACCGGAAGACATCGTCGCCGGGGTAGCCCGCGGTATCGATATCTTCGACAGCGCCCTGCCGACCCGCGTGGCGCGGAACGGGGCTTTATTCACCTGGCAGGGTCGACGCAACATCCGCAATGTCGCTTACAGCCGGATGGAAACGCCGCTTGAGCCCGATTGCGATTGCTATGCCTGCCGTAATTTCTCTGCCGCTTACCTCAGCCATCTTTTCCGCAGCAACGAGCTTCTGGGTCTGCGGCTGGCTACGCTGCACAACCTGCGTTTCATCAGCAGCCTGATGCAGAAAATAAGGCACTCGATACTGGATGATACCTTCGACGCTTTTCAAAAAGAGTTCCTGGCCAATTACAGCACCACCGACGAGCAAACCCGGTTCGAGCAAAAGCAAAAGTGGTTAAGGGATAGAAAGGGGGATGGGTAAACTCTATTTATAGTTCATTCAGCTTGACAGTATATTACTGTCGGAGTAGCATGGGGAAAAACAGGTTGATGCAGACATGGTTGCTAGAATAAACACCATTGCTTCAAGATGCCGCTATTTAATGTGGCTTTCCTGGAGAAGGATTATCCTTCGTCCGGCGTTATCAATTCTTCTTCTTTTAGTAATAATCTTTATCATTGCAAGTTTGATAATAATGGTGAATGATCATATAGGATACGGTGAATCCGTTCTTAAAGTCTTTCCTTCCTTTTTAGGCGAGCTTGGAGAAATTGGAGACCCCAATGTGCCAGTGCAGATCAGTATAGTGGTTGGTTTACTGGCCAGTATTTCCTTCATAGTTATTATTACAGCCAAAATCACCAGCGTGCTCATTGAGTTTATGAGGAGAGGAGGCAGCATGGCGAAGAAAGTGAATTTTTCAGGTCACACTATCATTTGTGGTTGGAATTTCCAGGGTGAACGCATTGTGGAAGATTTATTAGAAGCAAATACTAAGAAACACCGAGGAGTCGTAATTTTAACAGATAGTGAGGAGAGACCACTGAAAGAAGAACGTGTTGAATTCATCAAGGGTGACCCTACCAATGACGAAGAACTGATAAAAGCCGGCGTCAAAAGAGCTGAAAGTGTTATTATCCTCACCGATTTTACCATGGATGCTAGCGCCGCCGATGCTCAGGCTATCATGATAGCCCTGGCTGTTGAAGATTTAAATCGAGAAGTTCACACATGTGTACAGATTATGAACTCGGCGAATTCCTCGCATCTCAGACATGCTCACGCCGATGAGATTATTTGTCTCGACCAGATGGGAGGAAGCCTGGCGGTTTTCTCCGCCCTGCACCATGGCGTTTCGATGATAGTATCTGAGCTTTTGACTTTCAATAAGGGTAGTGAAATCTATCGTTATGACCACCCTTTATCTGATGATTTTGTTGATAAAGAATACGCTGAGGTTGCCAAGATGCTTGCCGACCAGCGTATGGTCTTACTAGCTGTAGAGACGGACTATAACGAAGAAACGAAAAAAATGGAGAGCATGGATGCCTTGCACAAGGTACCAGAAAAAGATCGGGTTATTGTAATTAATCCGCAATCCAGGTACATGATTCACCAGGGTGATGCGCTTTTTATAGCTGCCGAATCGGAGCCTGCCAGACTGTAGTACATTAAAGGGTGCTAATCTTTTTTATAGCAATACTTCCCGCCGTGGTACGTTGACACTCTCAGGGGTATATGCTATTTTGCACAATATATCCGGAAGGTACGGGAGAAGATGACGAATTCAAGTTCACCGATAGTCGCCGGGGTATTATCGATTGTCTCCGGCGTTATCGGCATTTTCATGAGCGTCGCGCTGATTCTTTTCTCGGTGTTTTTTATGAATATAGAGTCTTTTCCGATGGATATCCCGCATGATTTCCCCTTCGCTTTATTACAGGTTGTATGCATGGTCTGGGGAATTATCCTGCTGGTTTTGGCAATCGTGGCGATTATCGGTGGAATATTCCCCCTCCAGAGGAAACTATGGGGTCTGGCTCTGGCCGGGTCAATCGTCTCAATGCTGGTATTCTTCCCGACGGGGATAGCGGCTGTCATCTTTGTTGGCCTGTCTAAAGAGGAGTTTCATTAAGCACGACTGCGCACATTGGTGTAATATATATTTGGAATCGACCGAAAATGGAGGTACTTGTGGGGAAGACATCTAGACCTGTTACTGCGGGAGTCCTGAACATCATTACCGGGGTAATCGGTTTGACCGGGGCTTTCACCGCCTTTTTTGCTTTCTTCGCTATGACCGTTACTCTGGATATTTATATACCCGTTTTCCCCGAATTTATCTCCGGTGTTGTTCTGGCATTTGCCATCATCTCGCTGTTGTTTTCTTTACTGATAGTGGTTAGCGGCGTATTCGCTACCCAGAGAAAATACTGGGGCCTGGCGCTGGCGGGTTCTATCGCGGCGGTGCTGGGATTGTTCTTCCTGGGAATACCGGCACTGATACTGGTGGCTCTTTCCAAAGATGAATTCGACCGGGCAGCGACATAATATGGATTCCTGAGACTTTAGTCATATTTTTTTAACTCCGGTGTGCTAAAATAACAGTAAAAAGTATTGGTAGCCCGTTTCATGAAGCGGTTATATGTGAGGTGTTTTATGGCTAAGAAAAAAGGGGAAAAAGAATACGGCACGGATGTTTATAGAATCAACGATAAATATTTCTGCCGGGAATGTAATACGGAACTGCCTCTAAAGCAGCACTGCCCGATATGTAAAAAAGAGGTGGACTGGGACAGGGTTTTCCTGGAGCTGCGTCGCTAAAACTACGGCTACCCTCCGTAGATAACGGGTACGATATGCAGCTTGTCGCCGTCTTTGACCGGTTTGGTCATTTCTTTCGGGTAGGCGCTGGCCCCGTTGATATATATATCGTAGGCGCGCATCAGATTGCCGTCTTTGTCAAGGAAGATTTTCTTAAGGTCGGGGAACTGGCTGAAAAGGTCCTCGAAGCATTTGCCGACCGTGTTTCCATTGACTGTAATATTGGTCTTATTACCGGCATATCTGGCAAAAACCGATGAAATTTGAAGCTCTATACTCATCTTTGTCACCTGTTCTGTTTTTTTCCGCAGTGCTCGCAGTCGGGGTCTCTCTTGACTGTAAACTCCATAAATGTCATGCTGAGGGCGTCATAGTTAATCAACCGGTCGGTTAGCAGGTTCCCCATCCCGGTGATGTATTTGATAACCTCGGTCGCCTGGATACAACCGATTACCGCCGGCGTAACACCGATTACCGGGAATTTCTCCTGGGGAACGGTGACCCCGTGGTAAACACAGTTGAGACAGGCCGACTTGCCCGGGATGACAGTCATAGCCCTGCCTTCGAATCCGTTAACGGCGCCATGGACGAAGGGGATATTCTTATCTATAGCCGCCTTGTTCAGTATGTAGCGGGTCGGCAGATTATCCATGGCATCGACGATAATATCGGCATCAGCCGCCAGCCGGGCTATGTTTTCTTCGGTTATTGTCTCGGCGATGCCTTCTACATTAATATCCGGGTTCAGCTTTCTCAGTTTAACCACCGCCGAATCGGTTTTTTTCTTCTGAATGTTCTCCTGCCAGTGCAAAATCTGGCGGTTCAGGTTGCTGAGTTCTACCTTATCGTGGTCGACAATGCGTATGTTACCGACTCCCGCAACGGCGAGGTAGATGGATATCGGTGAGCCCAGCCCGCCGGCACCGGCAATAAACACTCTGGCTTTTTTCAGCTTTTCCTGCCCTTCCTCCCCGAACCCGTACAGCATGATTTGGCGGTCGTATCTCTCCAGCTCTTCTCTGCTCAACATATTATCCCCCCTCGCTCTCATCGGCTACCTCGTTATCTATCCAGTCCAGGTAGTCCTGGTAGCCGCCGATAATGGGTAAAGCGATTATCTCCGGGACGGTATTGGTGTGTACCGTCTTGACCGAGTGGGTTATTTCCGCCAGCTTTTTAGCGCTGGTTTTAATAATAAGCAGGCTTTCTTGTGCCGTGTTGATTTTGCCCTCCCACCAGAAACTGGAATTAATCTCGGGTACGATATTAACGCAGGCGGTCAGCCGCTGCTCGAGGAGCAGTTCTGCAATATTCTGGGCTTCCTCGGCGTCATTACAGGTGATAAATATCACTATGTATTCGGGCTTTTCCATTTCATCACACAATAGCCAGCATGCGGTCTACGGCGGCTTTGGCTTTAACGCGAATATCTTCCGGTACTTTAATCTGCGGGCTCATCGTTTCCAGCGAATTCAATATCTTTTCCAGGGTAATGCGTTTCATATTCGGGCATACTGCCTTGTCTGAAGCCGGGATGAATGATTTACCCGGATTTTCCTTGCGTAAACGGTGAAGAATTTCCACCTCGGTGCCGACTATCAGTTCGCTGACGTCGTCGCGGGCAGCGTAGCGGATAATTCCGCTGGTACTCAGGGCTTCGTCGGCCAGGGCAATCACCTCGGGGCGGCACTCGGGGTGCACCACGACTTTCGCTCCCGGGTATTTCTGTTGCTGCCTGACGATATCTTCAGGGAGTATTCTGACGTGGGTAGGGCAGTATCCGGGCCAGAGCGTCATTTTCTTGCCGGTCTTCTTGGCGATATAATCGCCGAGATACTGGTCGGGAACGAAAAGTATCTCATCGTTTTCCAGGCTGGCAACGACTTTCACTCCGTTGGAGGAAGTACAGCAGTAATCCGATTCAGCTTTAACCTCGGCGGAGGAATTGATGTAGGTAACCACGGTGGCATTGGGGAGTTCTTTCTTCTTCTGCCGTAGCTGCTCGGCGGTAATCATGTCCGCCATGGGGCAGCCGGATTTAGCATCGGGAAGCAGTACCGTCTTGTCCGGGCAGAGGATAGAGGCAGTTTCCGCCATAAAATGGACGCCGCAGAAAACGATGACGTCGGCATCGGTACCCGCGGCTTTCTGACTGAGCTCCAGAGAATCACCCACGAAGTCGCCGATATCCTGTACCTCCGGTCGCTGGTAGTTATGAACGAGGATAACAGCGTTCTTCTCATTTTTCAGCTTTAAAATTCGTTCTTCCACGGATTTGCCTTCGGTTTCTACCATAACTCTCTCCAAAAACCACGCTCTTGATGTCAGTTGTCCAGTATCCGTTGGGCGTTAGTATATATTTTCATTCCCGCCTCTTCAACCGTCCTCACTTCCATGTCCGTATTGATTTTATTGCCGGCATCCCTGACAAAGCCGACGATTGTCAGACCGCATTCACCGCCGATTTTCAGTCCGGCATCGGTAACGGCCGTCTTGGTAGCGGCTACCGGGATATTGGCACGGCATATCTTGGTTACCATTTCCGAAGTCATCCTGCCTGTCGAGACCAGGAAAGCATTACTGCAATCGACCCGGTTTATCAATGCGTAGCCGATTATTTTGTCCAGAGTGTTGTGCCGCCCGATGTCCTCGGCGATGCAGATAGGAGTCGCTTCCGGCGTAAACAGCCCTGTAGCGTGGATGCCTTCCGTGTCCCGGTATACTTCGGATTTTTCAAAAAGCGTGTTCATCGCCCTGAATATCTTGCTTTTACCGATATTTATACTGCTTTTTATTACCGGTAGAGCTGCTTTATCAAAGTATACGGTTTTACCACCCCCCGACACAATCCGATAGCCTGTATTTTCCAGCCTTTCCGGAATCTTGGCGTGTGTTAGTAAAACTATCCTGGCGGCATTATTTTCTATCTCAATCGAGTCCAGTTCACTAATATCATCGATGAATCCCTGCCCGAACAGATAACCGACGGCGAATTCTTTCTCCATCCCCGGAGTGATTGAAGCCGTGACCAGATGCTTTCCGTTCACGTAGAGGAGAAACTCCTTCTCGATAACGATACTGACCTCGGCATCGGCGAAATTTCCACCGGTCAGCCTCCGGCATTTTATCAGCTTTGATGTGTCTTTAGCTGCGGCATGACTTTTCATATCTTTACTCTATCCGCGATGGATGGGAATACACTATCATGGTATCTCCCCTCACCAGCCCGGCAATCGTTATCCCCACTTTTTCCGCCGTTTCTACCGCCAGTGTCGTTGGTACTCCCTTGGTGGCGATAATCGGTATATTCGCCCGTAAGCATTTTGTAATCATTTCCAGGGGCTGCCTGCCCGTAGAGGCGGCTAGAGTCGTGCTGAAGTCTACGTTTTTCAGCAGTCCGCCGCCGATTACTTTATCCAGGGCGTTATGCCGTCCCAGGTCTTCGGCGATGCATATCGCCTCACGTCCTTCGTGAAAGAGGCCCGCCGAATGGACCGCTTCCGTTTCGGTAAATACTTCCGACTTTAATATAGCCCGGACGGAGGCGAACACGTCCCCCCGGTTTACTTTCAGGTCCGAATGAATCTCGGTGGTATTCTTACGCCTGGCCTTTGACGTGGCCAGGGCAACCTCGGCTATATTATCCTTGATATTTATTGACTTTATATCCTTGATGCCATCGATTAATCCCTGTCCGAAGAGATGCCCGATGACGAACTCTTTTTCCATCGTAGCGGTAATCATCGCCGTGGCAAAGTGCCGTCCGTCGAGTTTAATCGTCAGGGCGGTCTCTCTGACAATCCTTTCGCGGGCAGTTGCGAAACCGCCGTTGACCCGGGTATACTCAACCTCTTTTAGTATCCTGTCCGGCATTATTGTCCTTCGTCCGTCCTTATAGAGTCACCCGGTCTCAGAATTCCTCCGTGAACTACCCTGGCAAAAATACCCTCCCGTGGCATTATGCAGTCGCCGACCTGACGGCGGATGGCACAGGCGGCGTGGCACTCTTTGCCTATCTGCGACATCTCCAGAACGATTTCATCCCCCGCCAGTATTCTGGTGCCGACCGGTAGTGAAACAAGGTCTATCCCTTCGGTGGTAATGTTTTCGGCGAAATCCCCTGGATTGAGCTCGAAGCCCCGATTACGCATTTTATCGATGCTTTCTATCGCCAGCAGGCTCACCTGCCGGTGCGTCTGGCGGTCGGCATGGGCATCCCCGACGACCCCGTAATCCTCTTCAATGACAACTTCCTTCGAAGGGCTCTTTTTTATACCCTTCTTGTCACTGATACATACGGCTATTATTTTGCTCATATCGGTTTTCCTTAAGTGTTTATAGTACCACCACCGATGACGGTATCGCCATCGTAAAAAACTACCGTCTGTCCCGGTGTTATCGCCATTTGCGGCTCCTGGAAGAGTACATGAATGGTATCGTCATCTACAGGGGTCACGGTCGCTTCGGCTTCCGGATGGCGGTATCTTACTTTAGCTTTTACCCTGACGGACTGCTCCGGTGGCGACGCTATCCAGTTGAGGTTATTTGCCATTAACTCTCGACGGTAGGTTTTGTCTTTAGGACCCACCGCGACGGCGTTTCGCTCCGGATAGATGGCGGTCACGTACAGTGGTTCGGCGGCGGCTATACCCAGCCCCCGTCGCTGGCCGACCGTATAGGCGGGGATTCCCCGGTGCTCTCCGATGGTGTTTCCATCCTCGTCGATAATCGGGCCCGGTCGGAAAGCGTTGGGGGTCTGTCTTTTTAGAAATCCACTGTAATCATCGTCAGGGATAAAGCAGATTTCCTGGCTTTCCGGTCTATCGACTACGGGCAGGTCAAGGTCTTCGGCAATCTGCCTGACCTTTTCTTTGGTTAGACCGCCGACGGGAAATATTGCCTGACCGAGTTGCTCCTGGGTAAGCTGACAGAGAAAATACGACTGGTCTTTGACGGTGTCGATGCCTTTCTTTAATAAATATCTTCCCGTCGCATCATCCCGCTGGACTCTGGTGTAATGCCCCGTAGCTATAAAGTCGGCGCCCAATTTTGAAGCTTCTTCCAGCAGGGCAGCAAACTTGACATAACGGTTACAGCGGACACAGGGATTAGGGGTTCTGCCAAGGGAATACTCCCGGCAAAAATCGGCAATAACCTTTTCCTGGAAAATATCCCGGAAGTCGATGACGTGGTGTGGTATGCCCAGCTTCACTGCCACCTCTTTAGCCTTTGTCACTGCCTCCTGAACCCGGCTTTTACCCGCCCTGCCGTTACCGTTTTTACCGTCGGCTCGCGGCAGTAGACTCATGGTCACGCCGACAAGGTCATGTCCTTCTTCTTTGAGTAGAGCCGCGGCTATGGAAGAATCGATACCGCCACTCATGGCTACTGCTATGTTCACTTCTTTTAACTACCCCAGTTTCTCCAGGGCAACCTTGGCGGCAACTTCACCGGACACGAACATCGAGCCGAAAGTAGGCCCCATCCGGGGTAGTCCGTAGACAGTGCCCACGGCCATGCCGGTTACGATTAAACCGGGATACGCTTCACCGGTGTACTCGACGATAAGGTCTTCCGATTTATCAATCCACAGGGCGCCCTCGCCCTTGGTCTTAATCAGCCCGCGTTGCTCCAGCTTCTTGACGACGGTGGCATCATGCCCCGTAGCGTCGATAACCACCGGTGCTTCCATGACTACCGGATCGAGGGCGGCTATCTGCCGCGGCAGTGAAGCTATCGGCGACCAGTTGACAACAGCCCCGCAGACTTTATCTTCTTTGATGACGATGTCTTCGAGCATCGTCATATTAAACACTCTGACGCCAGCAGCGCAGGCATGGGCAATAAGACTGGCGCAGGCGTGAGGAGCGCTACAGACAACCAGCCCTTCAGCAACGGTCTTGTAAGGGACGCCAATCTGGTCGAGTAGCTTCTCGCCGGGGTGCCGCACCGTTACCTTGGGCATAAGGTAACCGCCGCTCCAGAAACCGCCCCCCAGGTAGTTATTACGTTCGATGATAACCACTTTCTTTCCGGCCCGGGCTATATCACGTCCGGCAACCAGTCCACTGGGACCGGCACCGATGATAATACAATCGCATTCCGCGTATTCGATAAATTCACTGGCGAATTCGGATACTATGGCTCTGGTTATCACCTTTTCACTTACGGGGGTGAACTTTTCCATCTTGGCTCCTTCTTTCTTCATTTACGCTGACTCTGTTATCCGGTTTTCCCCTTAATCTTATGAGTATTTTCGGTAATCCCGGCTTCAATTTCCAGCCTTTTCAGTCTCTCCTCTAGGTTATGCTGGTCTTTTATCACTGTCCTGATAGCCTCGGCTACGGGGTCGGATAGCTTGCCGTGCTCCAGGTCCATTACCGGTTTTTCACGCTTGGTAACGGCCCTCCCCGGAATACCCACCACCGTGACGTGCGGCGGCACCGATTTAATAACCACCGAGCTGGCACCGACTCTGGAGCCCTCGCCGATGGTGATAGACCCCAGGGCTATCGAACCGGCCCCCATTTCCACGCCGTTGCCGAGGGTAGGGTGGCGTTTCATCTTCTGAAGTGTCGTACCGCCCAGCACCACTCCCTGGTATAAAAGGACATCATCGCCAATCTCAGAGGTCTCTCCGATGACCACGCCGGAGCCGTGGTCGATGAAGAACCGCCGACCTATCGTTGCTCCCGGGTGTATTTCTATTCCCGTAACAAAGCGGCTGACATGTGATGTCAATCGCGCGAGAAGTCGCAACTTATGCCGCCACAGGAAATTAGCGACGCGGTGCGCCCACAGGGCGTGAAGCCCGGGATAACACAACAATACCTCGATAGTACTTCTGGCGGCCGGGTCTCTGTCAAATACCGTCCGGATATCCTCTCTTATTCCCTTAAACACTGAATATCTCCTGAAATTCCCCCGAAAAATCTTTGAAAATTAGTATCGCAATCATTAATATTATACCTTATTATTCACTATACCTGGGTTAAATGCCACTCTGGCTTCTCACCCCTACAGACTGTTCCTTCCCCTTTTCCCGCTCCACCAGGTCCTGCAGGGTTATGGCTTTTAATGTATTGTCTATCGCTTTTTTCATCTCGCCCCATACTTCCCGGGTAACGCAAAAACCGGACCGCGTACAGCTTTCGGGGTCGATAACGCAGTCCACGGGTGTTATGGTGCCTTCGAGCAACTGGACTACCTCACTGAGTTTAATCTCACCGGGACGCCTGGTCAATTGCAGTCCGCCGCGGGCGCCGCGCGTGCTTCTCACGATGCCGGCGCCTACCAACGGGGCGATGATATGCTCCAGGTAATGTAGCGAGATGTTTTGTCGGCGGGCAATGTCTTTAAGCTGTACCAGTTTATCTCCCTGGTGTCGGGCAAGGTCGAGCAGGGCTCTGGTCCCGTATCGGGTCCTCGTGGAAAGCTTCAAAATATTACTCCAATGTTGACTAATATAATAAACTTAGTTTAGTTTAACATCACGACGTAATTAGTGTCAACTTTGTTTTATTTGCATCTGGTTGATAGGTGCTTACCTCACCCCTAACCCCTCTCCAGCCGGAATCATCGGTAAGCGACCAAAGATATCACTGGCTGGAGAGGGGAAGTATGTAAAAGAGGGGGCGAAGCCCCCCTTAATAATAACTCCCCCTCTCAAACAAAGGAAAGAATGCTTTTTGAATAAAATCTGTTTGAGAGGGGGTCAGGGGGAGATCATCTGAAATCAACCAAAACCAAACAAAAAGGTCAACTTTGAAAATACCGGTACATATTGTGTAGAATAATCTCTGTGGAGAAGGATTTCAGTCGTCTGCCCGGCGTGGACAAGGTTCTTACCGATAAGCGTATCGAACAGGTTGGTAAGGAATACCCGCACGATTTGGTAGTAGAGATTATCAGAAAGTGCCTGGAACGCGAACGTCGTTCTATAGCCGAAGGTAAAGCGTGCGCTTCCCTCGATAAGATAATCGAATCCGTAATCTCTCAGCTACAAGCTCTGGAAAGGCCGAGTCTTCGGCCGGTGATTAATGCCTCCGGGGTGATAATACATACCAACCTCGGGCGGGCGCCCCTCAGCGAAGAGGCAATATCGGCGATGCAGACGGTTAGCCGGGATTTCTCCAACCTTGAGTTTAACCTCGATAGCGGCAGTCGGGGCTCGCGCAACGTTCATGTTGAAGAACTGCTCTGTCGACTCACCGGCGCCGAAGCCGCTTTGGTCGTTAATAACAACGCTTCGGGAGTGCTTCTGGGGCTTATCGCCCTTGCCCGTCGCAAGGAAGTCATTGTATCACGGGGTCAGGCAGTAGAGATTGGCGGCGGCTTTCGCATTCCCGATGTCATGCGGCAGAGCGGCGCCAAGCTTGTGGAGATAGGGACTACCAACTGCACCTACGCCGCCGACTTTGAACAGGCGGTCAGTCCGCGAACGGTCGCCCTGATGCGGGTACATTCCAGCAATTTCCGCCTGGTAGGATTTACCAGCGAAGTAACTCTCGAAGAAATGGTAGATATCGGGAAAAGGCATGATTTGATTGTTCTGGATGACCTGGGTAGCGGCTGTTTTCTGGATACAACTGCCTACGGACTGGCTCCGGAGCCTATGGTCCAGCAGAGTGTCGCCGCTGGCGTTCCGCTTACTTTCTTCTCCGGCGATAAGCTCGTGGGCGGACCCCAGGCGGGGATTATCGTCGGCGAAAAGCAGTATATCGATAAGTTGAAAAAGCACCCGCTGGCCAGAGCCGTCCGTATCGATAAGACCAGGCTGGCTGCTCTGGCGGCTACCCTGATTCACTACCTCAAGGGAGAAGCCACCGATAAAATCCCCGTATGGCGTATGATTTCCGCAAACCTTGACGATATTGAGCGGCGCGCCCAGACCTGGGCTAAATCCCTGGGTAATATGGCCACGATAGTACCGGGAGAGACGGTAGTGGGTGGGGGCAGTCTGCCGGGCGGAAGCCTGCCGACGAAGCTGGTGGCTATTCAAGGCGGTGGAAAACTGTCGGTGAAAGCTATCGGCGAACGACTCCGCCGATTGGATTTCCCGGTTATCGGACGCATCAGCGAAGATGCTCTGCTGCTCGACCCGCGTACCGTATTGCCGGAAGAAGACGATATTGTCATAAAGGCTATTCAGGGAATTGGCTTAAAATAGCGGTCAGCCGAACCATATAGAAATAGGATGATGGGAGACGCCGAGATGAACGAGAAAGAAATGAACCTACGCTACGGATTCAATCCCCACCAGAAACCCGCCCGGATATTTTCCAAAAAAGGTTCGCTTCCGTTCAGAGTGCTCAACGGCGCTCCCGGATATATCAATATGCTGGATGCCCTCAACTCCTGGCAGCTGGTCAAGGAGCTCAAGCAGGAGTTGGATTTACCCGCGGCGGCATCTTTCAAACATGTCAGCCCGGCCGGAGCGGCGGTGGGTATCCCGCTGACTGATACCCTCAGGAAAGCCTACTTCGTCGATGATATGGATGAGTCGCCGTTGATGACTGCCTACGCCCGGGCCAGGGGCGCCGACCGCGTTTCCTCTTACGGTGACTTCGCCGCGTTCAGCGATACCGTTGATGTGCCCACGGCTAAACTGATAACCCGCGAGGTGTCTGACGGCATGATTGCCCCTGGGTATGAACCGGCAGCCCTCGAAATTCTCAAGGCAAAGAAGGGCGGCAAGTACCTGGTGATTGAGATAGACACCGCTTACGAACCGCCGGAAACAGAGACCCGCGAGGTCTTCGGCATTAATTTCGAGCAGAAGCGTAACAATGCCATAGCTGCCGCCGATATGCTTGCGAATATCGTCACCGTGAAAAAGGATTTTCCTGCCGCAGTGGTGCGTGACCTCATCGTGGCCACCGCTGCTATCAAATACACCCAGTCTAATACCATCGGCTTCGCTGTCGACGGCCAGGCTATCGGCATCGGTGCCGGGCAGCAGTCGCGTATTCACTGCACCCGGCTGGCGGCGGATAAAGCCGACCGCTGGTTTCTGCGCCAGCACCCCGTCGTTCTCGGTATGAAATGGCGTCAGGGGGTGGTGCGCGCCGAACGCAACAACGCCATCGACCTCTATCTCCAGGAAAGACTCAACAGGTTCGAGAGACAGAACCTGGAAGCGGTCCTGGAAGAAGTGCCTCCGCAACTCACCTACGAGGAAAAAGTCCGGTGGCTCGGCGGATTAAAGGGAGTATCGCTGAGTTCCGACGGCATGATACCCTTCCGAGATACCATCGACCGTGCCCACGAAAGCGGCGTAAGCTATATTGTCCAGCCCGGTGGCTCCATCCGTGACGATGACGTGATTAAAGCCTGCGACGATTACGGTATGGTGATGGCTTTTTCCGGTGTCAGACTGTTTCATCATTAATAGATTTAAAGTGTCATTGGAGTATTATGTTCGTACTGGGTACTGCCGGACATATCGACCACGGTAAATCGCTCCTGATTAAAGCCCTCACCGGGATAGACCCCGACCGGCTCCAGCAGGAGAAGGAGCGGGGCATGACCATCGAGCTTGGCTTCGCCTGGCTCAAGCTCCCCAGCGGTCGTGAGGTTGGCATCGTCGATGTCCCCGGTCACGAGCGTTTCGTCAAGAACATGCTGGCAGGTGTCGGCGGTATTGACCTTGCCCTGCTTATCGTTGCCGCCAACGAGGGTGTCATGCCGCAGACCCGGGAGCACTTGGCTATTCTTGATTTGCTGGAAGTATCCCGCGGCATTGCCGTTATCACCAAAAAAGACCTGGTTGACGATGAACTCCTGACCCTGGTACGGATGGAAGTGGATGAAGTGTTGAATTCTACCTCGTTAGCCGGTGCGTCCGTCGTGGCTGTCTCGGCACTAAACGGTGAGGGTCTGCCGGAGCTGACTCAGAGAATCGATGAGCTTCTGGATACCACGCAGCCGAAGCCTGACCTAGGGCGTCCCAGGCTTTCAGTCGACAGGATTTTCACCATGGCTGGTTCGGGGACGGTAGTTACCGGCACGTTGATTGACGGTGAGTTATCGGTGGGCCAGGAAGTTGAAATCGTCCCTTCCGGACTTAAGTCCAGGTTGCGGGGATTGCAAACGCATAAGTCTAAAATCGATAAAGCCACTCCCGGCAGTCGGGTGGCGGCTAATCTGGTGGGTATTAACAAGTCCCAGCTGATTAGGGGTGATGTAGTCACCATCCCCGGCTGGCTGAAACCATCCAGAATGGTGACCGTAAAACTTCGCCTGATATCCTATTTACAGCGTCCTATTAGGCATGGCACTACCGTCAGCTTTCATACCGGGGCGACGGAAACGATGGCTAAAGTACGTTTGCTGGAAGGCGATGAACTGGCTCCGGGCGGCTCTACCTGGGCTCAGCTATCGCTGGACAGGCCGGTAGCGGTTGTCAAAGGCGACCATTATATCATCCGTTCGCCCATGGAAACGTTGGGCGGCGGTGATATCGTTGAGGCTGGTGCAAAAAGACTGCGCCGCTTCCGTCCCGAGGTAATTCAAAATCTCCGGGCCAGGGACGAAGGCACCGCCGATGAGGTGGTTTTAGCCTTACTCGAGGCCAGGCAGCCCCGCGAGTTGAAGTCACTGGTAACGCAGAGCAACTTACCGGATAAAGAGACCGTGATGACAGTTGAGTCTCTCGTTCAGCAGGGAAAAATCGTGAGTATGGGAGAAGGCACCCGCCGCCTGCTTTTCACCCGGGGTGGCTGGAAATCCTTGACTGAGAAAGTGGTAAAAACGCTGGAAGAATACCACCGGAAATTTCCCGCCCGTTCCGGTATGCCCGGACTGGAATTAAGCAATCGGCTCAAGCTGGGTAGTTTTGCTCCAACCGCCCTGGAAAATCTGGCTGACCAGAAAGTAATCGTTGAAGAAGGCAGCTATGTCCGGCTGCCCTCACACGCTATCAAGCTTACCCCGGCACAGCAGGCAAAACTGGATGCCTTCCTTGATGCCCTGGTACAGAACCCCTATGCCCCGCCCAGCGAGCTGATTCCCGAGCCGGATTTGCTGAATATGCTGGTAGGGCAGGGTAAAGTCGTCAAGATAAGCGATACCGTTGTCTTTTCAGTGCCGGTTTATAATGATATGGCGGCCAGGATAACGGCACAGATAAAAACAGCGGGCAAGATTAGTCTGGCGGAGGTCAGGGACATGTTCGGTACCAGCCGCAAGTACGCCCAGGCTTTGCTGGAATATCTGGACGGACAGAAAATTACCCGCCGCGTCGGCGACGATAGAGTTCTTTATTAATTATCTATTCACACTTATTCCGGGTTGTTATATAATATAGCTAATCCATTGAAACGGGAGGACTGGTCATATGTTGGACTGGTTTATTAATAACAGCGTCTGGATTCTGGTTGCCGCCAGCGTTTTAATGCTGGTGGGTCTCATCTTTACCGAGAGATTCCGCAAGATGATTGCCAGGATGGCACCTACCAATTGGCACCAGAAAGCCATTGTAGGTATTACCTCGGTATTCTGGATTATTGAAGGTATTATCATACTGGTGGTAGTCCTAGCTTTTGTTGCCATGTTCCTGGAGGGTGAAGGTACAAAACCGGTGATTTCGCAGCAGGAACTGCAGCAGTGGTTCATTGACCATGGTCTGAATATTCTTATCATTATCATCGTCGGTATCGTGCTCTGGTTTCTTTTGAGACAGGCTTTGCCGCGGCTGGTAAACCGTGCCGTAGCTAGGCCAAAGAGAGGGGAAAGCAGGGAGGGAATAAGGAAACGAACTGAAACTCTTCAGCGTGTTTTTATGGGAATAGCCAGGGTAATCATCGTCCTGCTGGTAATCCTTATGATTTTAACCGAGCTGGGTGTGGCAATAGGACCGATACTGGCGGGCTCCGCTATTGTCGGTGTCGCGTTGGGCTTCGGCGCCCAGTGGTTGATTAAAGACCTTATCGCCGGGGTTTTCGTTCTCATGGAAAACCAGTACCGCGTGGGGGATGTCGTCAAAATAGCTGATGTTAGCGGTCTGGTTGAGGATATTACCATGAGGAAAACGGTGCTGCGGGACTTGGATGGCATTGTCCACCATGTGCCCAACGGCGAAATAAGAGTCGCCAGTAATTACGCCCGGCATTTTGCCAGGGTCAACCTGGACATTTCAGTTGCCTACGATACTGACCTTGATTATGCAATTAGCGTTATCAACCGCGTTTGCAAAGAATTGACCGAGGATGAAGAGTGGAAGGACCGTTTCAAGTCGGTACCGCAGGTACTCCGGGTCAATAATCTGGGTGACTCCGGAATTGACATTAAAATCATAGGTGATGTCAAGCCTCTGGAGCAGTGGAATATCATGGGCCAGTTGAGACTACGCATTAAAAAGGCATTTGACGCTGAAGGTATAGAAATACCCTGGCCGCATACCAAGGTATACTTCGGTAATAAGCCCGGTGATTAATATCGGTCAGCAATATATATTTTATTTTTATTACTTAATATTCCTTTTGTGTTTGAGCACGAAAAAACCAATTTCTAGTTATAAGCAATGGACATTTTGAGGAAAAGCTTGACCAAATGAAATACATTAGCTGTTGGGGAGTTTGATTATGAAGCTGAGGCTAGCTTGATTTTATACTGAAGGTGTTGATAACAGCAACAGCTATCAAGTGAGCTTGGGAATATCTAATACTATCCAAGGGGTATTGTGGATGTAGGCTCAATTTATTTCTAGCCTTTTGACTTATTTAAAAAGCCTTAAGGTGGAAGATTCAGAGGAGGTTCCATTGTACGAGGCAGTTTACCTTCCTTCTCAAGTTTTTTCTTTAAAATCTCTAAGTCACAAGATAAGAGTGACGCTTTAAAACCAGACTTACGGTCATCTAGAATACTAAGAATTGTATCTAACTGTCCGTAATTACTAATCTCACCTTGCTCCAAAATCTTCTTAGCTTCTTCTTTTGCCCACTTCTCCTGCTGTTTTTGGTTTTCTTTCTTTAGTTTTTCCTCGTGTTCTTCCTGCTCTACCTCTTCTCTCGTCATTGTTAGACTTCGCCAAGAGCCAAAAATAGCGAGCAACCCGCCGAGAGCCATAATGAGCCAACCTACTATTGGACCAATGAAGTAACCTGAAACTATAGAAACGCCTCCCACAAGAAGAGAAACGATAATGCCTACGGGGCGTAAAGCATCACTCTTCTTTATACAAGCATTAACAATTTTAAAAGCTAACCCAAAAGCGAGAGCAAACGGCACCAAGATTAAAAGGCCTATGACAAAGTGCATTGCTTCATTTTCCTTCTTCTGGCACTGAAATCTTTAGCCACCTATTCCCCTCCACTTTTCCAGGTGCCGCTAATAGATACACAAACATGACTATACTACCCACCGGGATAAAAGCGATAAGTAAATACCACCCCGAACGATTCAAATCGTGGAGTCTTCTAATTCCAGCGATAATTACCACATATGCAATAAATAACAAACAAGGCACGAGTAGGGGTATTCCAATGATTCCAATCATTACACCTAAAACATAATAAATAATAAAGATAATGATTGGTGAGATAAAATAAAAGAAATTATATTCACTCCTGGAAAAGCGACCATCTGGTTTGAGGGCATCTGTCCATCTCATTTTCATTCTCTATTGACTTTGGAAATTTCTACCGCTGAGGCTTGCCTTTTCACCGGTTAAGAATATATAGTAATATTTTATTCTGTTGCCGGTTTGGCGTCTTTGCTGTCCAGTTTCAGTACCAGGCTGACGCCGTTGGCTTCCTCAATCACCTTATCCACCAGGGGGATGTCCTTGAGAATATCTATAAACGGTATCGGTTCCTTAACGTCGAACAATACCGACATCTCTTTTTCCGAGGCGTTTTCCTGAACGTACCTGATACCGGGAATATGTACGAGGTAATTCATCAGGTCCTTCATGTGCCGGTACTCGAAGGAGGTGACGGATTTTATTTCAACCTTACCGGAAAACAGCGGGTCGTCGCCTTTTTTACCGTTGGATCTATCACCCAGGAACTTTACCGAGAGAACGGTGTTTTCCAGTAAATCCACATCGGCGTTCGTAGGTTCATGGATAGTCTGACTCACCGTTTCGCTTCTATCGGCTATTCCGCTCATCATTTTTTCCAGCATAGCCTGGGTATCTTCGACGGCCCCGGCTAACTCGTTGAGTCCGCTCTGAAGTTCATCCTGAAATCTGAGAACAGTGCTTTTCGTTCTGTTCATTATTTCCATCACTTTTCCGCTGATATCTTTACTGTTTACAACGACGTCCGAGACCATTTTCTCGGCGGTTTCTCTGGCATCAAAAAGGATTTGCGATGATTGTGCTTCGGTTTCCTCACGGGCTTTCTCCGTAATCTCCTGAATCATCCTCTCCAGGTCTTGTTTGGCGGTAGAAATCGCTTCATGTTTCTCTCTCTCGGCTATCTCCCTGGCCCGTTCGATAATATCCTCGGATTCTTTCCTGGATTTCTCGATTATTTTGTCTATATGCGTCTGAGTTTTCTTCTTGGCTTCTTTTCTTATTTTATCCTCGGCTTCATAAATCAGCCGTTGTGCCTGGAGTTTTGCCTCTTTAATAATCTCCGCCGCTCGTTTGTTAGCCTGCCACTCTATCTCATCGATAAAGATATCGGAGTCTCCATTACCTTTAGAAATAGCTGCTTTAGTTTTATTTATTTCATCATCGAGGACGTCTTTTGCATTAGCTTTTAAAGTCTTATCGTCTTTATCAGAAGATTTTTTGGTAATTTCATCTATTCGGGCACGATAGTCATCAAATATCTTGGTGAACTCGTCGCTCTTAAGATTGGTTTTTGCTTCTTGTTTAGCCATATTGTCCGTTCCTCACGATTATACAGGGTACAAAGAAAAAAAGTATTTGTCCTTGAATACATTTTATACCTTAACCTTAATGGTAGATATAGACATTTGGTAGCTGGCTTAACGGTACTTTAGTACGGGGTAATTCACCATTAATTGGTAAAAAACGTTAAAACAAAAAAGATATGGAAAATGAACCTAGATAATCACTTTATTTTTAGCAGAACCACCAATAAGGACTAGTCATAATATCACCAAAGTACCATATACAACGATAGTCTCAGATACTACAATTAAAGCAGAGAAAAATTAATAGATATTTAGCAGGGAAAGAAATGATAGATATTACCGAACACGCCAAAGAAGAATTAAACAGATTGCTCATTGCCAAAGTAGACTGGCCCGGTGCGCTTTTACGACTTATAGACAGGGGAAAAGGAAAGCTGGGATTAGGTATCGATATACAGAAGCCAGGTGACGAAGTCATCGAGTATGAAGGCAGAAGACTTCTCCTCGTAGAGTCTACTCTGGCTGTAAGTCTGGAAGATATCACCCTTGATGTCGATAATACCCCCGATGGTCCCGAGCTGGTTATCATCGAGAAAACCCAGAAGCCGTCGAAGGTGACGGAAATCGTTAAATGGAAACCTTTGACTAAGGTAACCTATAGCCTCAATTAACTATAAAACCTATTATTCTTTATCTTATATTCACTAGGATTATACCTTCGCATATAATCAATTATTTCTGTCATTAATCAACGTGTAAACCTCTCTCTGCGTAATCCCACACAGGTTATTTGAGATAAATATCACATACAACTATGCCCGTCAGCGATATGATATTGGTGAAAACAAAGAAAAACGGGTATAATTCTAGAATATTTAGTGTTTATCCGGTTAAGGAGGCCTGCTGTGGCTAAGAAAGATAAAGAACACAAGAAATTACACCAGATTTATAAGGCCGGTGAAAAATATCACTGTGGCGAGTGCGGCTCTGAGGTTAATTTCGGGAATGATTGCCCCACCTGTAACACGAAGATTGACTGGAATCAGGTTAATATTACTATGCGGCGCTTCTAGTCATTTTTGACATTAGCTTAACCTGAAAGGGTAATTGTAGCGCACGAATCAACACGACGCGTTAATATCTTTGTTTAGTTAACGCCGTGCCAGTATTGTAGTGCGTTTTCGACTACCAGCTGTTTTGTGAAACTCTAATTATATAATACGACCGGTATGAACCAAATTTTTCGTATTCTAAATTAATTTCCTTCATCCAATGAGACAGGCTTTCTTTTTCGTGCTCCAGTTCAACGTTATCGTCAAGAATAATGCCACCGGGCATGAACCTCCGGCTCATTATGGGGGACAAACCGTATCTTCTTCCTTTTTCTTCACTTCTGCTTCGTGGCCCATCGCTGATTGCCAGGGCAAATTTCTCGGGCATAGTGTCAAGGGGAGCATCATACCAGGAGAAATCAACATGGTCTACCAGAGGGCTGTGAAATAGCCTGACAGAATCAATATCTATCCGTCTCCTTTTTGACAGAGGCATGTTATCAGAGTAAAATATGCTCCAGTTTCAATTCAGGTGTTTGTTATTGACACAGACCTGTAAGCCTAAAGTCGCTGGAGTTTTGCTCACTATTGTCGGTGCTGGTATACCGGCACTTTTACTTCTGGTAATGATTCTGGTATTCTTGCAGGGTGAGATTGAACCGTTAACAGGCGAGAAAACCGACACTGATGTAATTCTCTTTGGGTCCGTGTTGCTGCTATTCGCTTTTTGGATATTACCCATCATAGGCGGCAATAAAGCCATCAAAAGGAAAAGGTGGAACCTTTGTCTCTGGACTTCGATAATAACTGTAGTCTACATTCCCGCGATAACACCCGCCTTCGGAATCCTGGAGGTAAATTCATCCATTTCATTAGCCTCGACTATTATTTACTATATAGTGGCGGTAATACCCCTGCTGGCAATACCCGCTTTGATACTCCTTGCGCGGTCTAAACGGGGGTTTGTGTAGTAGTATTGAAGGTATGAAATATTAAGGAGTGAAAAAGTAAGGTCACGTCGTTTTAGATATTCTTTAATAGGTTTCTGTTTCCTGATAGTGGCGTATGCCGTCATGTCCGGCTTCGGGGCAAGGTCGGCAATGACCATATTACGTATTCCTCTTCAGGACTCTCCGCAATCGTACGGTCTTGCCTATGAAGACGTTAGCTTTCCCAGTCGTTTTGACGAGGTATTGTTAAAGGGATGGCTGATGCCCGCGGAGAAGGACCAGGTTATCGTCGTTGTTAACGGCGGCTACCAGAACCGTATTGATGATAGCGGGGCTACACTGGGAATGACCGCCGCTCTGGTAGCCGAAGGCTACAACGTCTTGCTTTTTGATTTAAGAGGCCGCGGCGAATCGGAAGGGACGGGGAATTCGCTATGCCATGCCGAGGAGGATATCGGCGGGGCGGTCGACTATCTCAAAAGCCTCGGGTACGGGACAGAGGATATCTGTATCATGGGATTCTGCTCCGGAGCGGCGTTATCATGTTTTTATGTCAGTCGCAACGATGTCGGCGCGCTGATACTAGACGGTTGCTTTGTCAGGGTGTCCACCATGGTCGTCAGGGAGGCGGAAGATGTGGGGGTACCGGGTTTTCTAACGTGGATTTTTATTCCGGGCTTGAGAATAATGGCGGGTGTTGTTTACGATTTTGAATTAATCAATCCTATAGATGTGGTCGCCGACATTAATTGCCCGATTCTGTTTATCCATGAGGAGTACGATGCTTTCACCACTACGGAAGAAACCAATGAGCTGTACCGGGTTTCTGGTAATGCCCAGGATGAAATTTGTGAAGTGATTGGTACCGAGCACAGCGAAGGATTCCTCAGTGGGCCGGAAGAGTATATTGAGAGGGTGACCGGATTCCTGGAGAGGGTAATGTAGGGGCGTTGGGAAAACCACTGGCGGGAGCGCATGGGAGTCGAACCCACCGAAGACGCTACTAACGCCCCCCAACGGAGTTGAAGTCCGCGAAGCCCACCGGGACTCATCCGCTCCCCCGTGTCTACACAAGTATATATTATTGAAAAATGCAGCCGCAATAACCGGCCTTAACCATTTGACTGATTATTAGTGTCATCAAACTCAGATGCCGCCGCTTCGGCGGCTCGTTGCCTCCGACGGTATACCACCTTGGCCAGTATAATGCTCATTTCATAGAGAAGAATCAGAGGTATTGCCAGCAGCACCTGGGTAATCGGGTCGGGCGGAGTGACAGCCGCCGCCACTACAAAAGCCAGTATTATGGCTATCGGGCGTTTCTTTGAAAGCCACTCCGGTTTCAGCAGTCCGAAACGCGCCAGGAAGGTGGAGATTACCGGCATTTCAAACACAAGCCCTGTTAAAAAGAGGAGCTTGGTAAGAAAGCCGATGTAGTTACTGATTCTCGGGAACATCTCGGCAACGTCACTGCCGAAAGTACTGAGAAACCAGATAGTCCAGGGCGCCAGTAGAAAATACCCGAAGGCTACGCCGCCGAGGAACATGATAAAAATCCAGGGTATGATGATAAGAACCCATTTCTTCTCCCGCCGCGTGAGCGCCGGTGCCACGAACATGATGCCGTGGTAAACGAGTACCGGCATTGCCAGAATGATTCCCCCGACGAAGCAAACCAGCATAATCGAGCTCAGATTCTCCGTCATTTCAATGGCAGTAAAATTAAGCCCCCTGGCCGGCAGCTTAAGGATATAGAATATCCACTCTCTAAAGATAAAACAAACAATGAAGCCGATGATTACGGCGATGGCTGTCTTAAAGATGCGATTTCGTAATTCGCGCAGATGACCCAGTATCGTGTATTTTTTTTCGCCATCACTCATTTTTCTGCTGATGCCCCTCCGGTTTTCTGGGGACGGTCATCCTCGTCGGCTGAATCTGGTTTAGCCGCTGATGGTGGCTTATCTGCGGTGGTGGCGGGGGTGGCAGGGGGTGATGGTGTGGCGGGTGTCGAGGGCTTCACGGATTTAGTTTCTTCTATTTCTTTGGTAATGCTTAGTGAAAGGTCGGAACTTGCTTTCTTAATGGCGCGGAAGGCTCTCCCGAGTGTTCTGGCGATTTCCGGTAGCCGGTGTGGTCCCAGTACTATTAAGATGACGACGATAATTAAAACTATTTCCCAGAAGCCTATACCTGAAAAGCCCATCCCTCACCTTTATCCTTAATATCTCCTGACTCCGCTTGTCGGTCAAGAGAATCATAATAAAACTCCGGAATTAAAATTTTGCCCTTGAATTAGCTCTTTGCGGATTTCTTCGCGGTAGTTTTTTTCCTGGCGGCGGTCACTTTTACGGGTTTGGCTTCTTCAGCCTCTTCTTCATCTTCGCCGGACTGTCCTTTTTTAAAGGAGCGTATCCCTTTACCTATGGCGCTGCCTACCTGAGGTAGTTTCCCTACACCGAATACGATAAGTATTATCACTAATATCAGGAGGATTTCCCAGCCCCCAAATTTACTGAACATCAGATATACCTCCTATCTTGTATATTCATTATCCTTAATAATTATACTTCTGTGGAATCTGATTGTCTATCTGTATATATTAATCCCGGCTCACCGACTACTTGAATACCATCTCCCTGTTCAACGAAACTTTGGGCGAAAAGGTCAATGCCTGAGGTATTATCGTTCTGCATTTGCCTGAGACATGCTGTAAGGGTGATACCCCTTCTCTCTGGCTTGAGAATCGAGGTCCAGGGTACAGAGACGTTCCAGAGGCATTAAAACCTCCGACTCTGTTTTACGCAGGTCGATGACTTTCAGGTAGCATTTACACCGGTTACATATATATAAGCGGTACAGCCCATGTTCATCTTCAAAAAAGGAAAGTGAAGACTGCTCCTGGTTAAGGCAGTAGGGACACTGCAGGCGTGGATAAACCCACTCGGAATCGCAACGTGAGCAAACGAGCCATCGTCCGCCCACCTCCTTTTCCATGTAACCCAGGTCGGGGCTCCCTCCGCAGATAGGGCAGTAATTCCATCGCCAGGCATCCTTTGGAATAGAGTCGATTAGAGCCATGGCATGTTTATTGAGAAACGGCTGCAAAGTGGTCTGGATCATGGTCTGTATGAGATTATCGCTGATACCTTCTGCTAGCGTGACGGGTAATTCTTTGCCGATAAACCAGGCTTTTACGGCTTTTTTAGTCAGGAGTCGTCCCGCCTTGGGTGATTCTAATCTGTCCGGGATTTCACCGAAAAGCTGCGGATATTGAGAAAAGACGGATATTACCTTGACAAACAGCTCCCGGGCCAGCGACCACTCGATGGCGAGTTCTTCGAATTTTACCAGCGGTTCGCCCTTGGCCAGCCGCTCGTTAATGGCAGCCGTGCTTATCGTAGGTTGGAGGGTACCGATGCGTTTCTGCGCCGCGGACTGTAACTTGATGAGCTTTTTATAGAATTCCAGGAGGAGGGGAAGACTCCCCTCCTCCTTTTCTTGTTCTGTAAGCTTTTTAAGTATCTTGTTGGTCGTATCTGTTATCACTAAGTGTACTAATCCTTACCCTTGGAAATTTCGGCGTACCATTTACCGTGATGCTTCTTGGCGTATTCAGCGGATACTTTGCCACCGGTAATGGCAGACCAGGCTTCGTTAAACAGCGGATGGAAGACACCATTGTAGATGTGTACCAGGAACATCGTGCCGGCAACAATGAAAGATATATCGTGGATGAGTACCATCCCCTGTAATAGCCCCGGTGGAGCTGATGTCTTGGCGAACCACATAATTAATCCGGTTATCGTAAATAGCAATCCGAAAACCAGAACAATCAGCCACCACAGCTTCTGGCCGGTATTCATCTCGCCCTGGGGCGGCATTTTACTCTCGTCGCCCCTGAAGTAGTAGCCGGGCAGGGCTTGTATCCAGCCTATATCATCGCTGTTCCAGGTAAAGGCTAACTTGATTCCTCGGAGCACCGACCTCGGGTTGACAATTAAGTAGATTAAAGGAATTATGATGAATATGGCGGCCCCGATGCGATGGATAACACGCGTCCAGCTGTCTTCAGCCAGGAATCCCAGACCCGGAATAAACAGTATCAGGCCGGTCAGGAACAGGAGGACGAAGGCACCGGCATGTATCCAGTGCAGTACACGTATCGGTTTTCTATATTTTTCTACTTCTGTCATTTCCCCTCCTTATTGATGTTGGCTCGGGCTACCAGCCAGTTCATTCCCAATCCTACAATAGCCAGGCCGCCTACGGCCCAGCCTACCGGTTGTATGACGTCTTTCCAGGCGACCGCTGCCGCCGAAACTTTTGGTTCTACCGGCAGTCCGTAAACATCGGGTGAATCTTCAAGGACATACATAACGTGCAGGCCGCCAAGTTCATTTTCACCGTAAAGGTTGGCATTGCTCCGGCCTTGCGATTTCAGATACTGTACCCGTACTTTACCTTCTGCAATCAATGTATTACGGTCTCCGTATTGCAGGGCTTTGGGGGGACAGGTCTTGACACAGGCTGGAGCCAACACATCTCTCCAGCTTTCGGTCATCATTTCAACGTCGGCACTGGTTGCTTCAATGCGGTTAAACCCTTGGGAGGTGCAAGCCGTGCATTTGTCCATCTTGGCTATACCGGTGAGAAGGTTGCGGTTGGAACGTGGTATGCTGAAGGGACAGGCATCGATACAGTAACCGCAGCCGGTGCAGGTATCTTTATTATAGGCAACGAAACCCAGTTCGTTGTGATAGAGTGAGCCGTTAGGGCAGACCTTTACACAGGCGGCATCGGTACAGTGCATGCAGGCCTGGCGGGTAAATAACCAGCGTACCTGGCCGTTCTCCTCAACCTCGGTGAACCGCATCTTGAGCCAGGTGGAGGGGGAAAGGTCTTTAGGATTCTCGTAACTGCCCCAGTTGGTAGCATCGACTCCGTTCTCCACGGTGGGGATATTTTCGTCGTTCTCGTTCCACTGCTTGCACATTACCTGACAGCCCCGGCAGGCGGTACATTTGGAAGCGTCGTATAAAATTGCTTTATCTGCCATGATTTCCTCCTACTCTCTCGCTGTCTATGCTTTCCTGACGTCTACCAGGAAGGCTTTAAATTCGGGTATCATCGTATTGGCGTCACCGACATGAGGTGTCAGGACGTTGGCGCTATCGCCGGTAGAGAGGCCGGTATAGCCCCAGTGCCAGATAACGCCTATCTGGTCTACCGTGCTTCCGTTCATCTTAAACGGCTTAAATCGCTTGGTGACCAACGCGACAACTTCGACCTTTCCACGGGCTGATTCCACGATAACCTTGTCCCCATTGGCAATTCCTTTTCGCTCAGCCAGTTCTTCACTCATCTCACAGAATGGTTCCGGTTGGGCTTCGATTACCCATGGCATGTTACGGGTCATCTGACCGCCCTGCCAGTGTTCGCAAACACGGTATGTTGAGCAGACAATCGGATATTTATCAGACGTACCCTGTTGGTCGGGATGCCATATCTTGAAAGCGGGATTACTCGTCTGTTTTGACATGGCATTCGCCACCGGGGTCTCCCAGGGTTCGTAGTGCTCGGGGAACGGGCCGTCCGCCATACCGGGACCGAAGAAGCGTGAGACACCTTCGGCTTTCATGATAAACGGATAATAACCGCCCTGGTTCATCGGCGCGGCACCGCCGTCGGGGACGTCCCCATCCCAGCCGCCGCTATCTCCCTTGGTCGGGTTCCACTTGATAACCGGGTGCTCGGCGTCCCAGGGATTACCGTCAAGGTCTACCGAAGCGCGGTTGTAGATAACGCGGCGGTTGACCGGCCAGCACCAGGCCCATTTGGCGTGAAGGCCAATATAGAACGGTCCGTCTTCCAGGATGCGTCGGCTGGCGCGGTTACCGGGTATCGGTGCGTCCGGTTCGGCATCAGGTTCGACATAACTGTTGCAGTAGAGCCAGTTGCCGGAAGTGGTGGTGCCGTCGGCTTGAAGGGCGCTAAAGCTGGCTGCCAGTTTACCGGTGCTCAGGTCATAGCCGTTGATTTCTTTAGCTACCTCGCGTACATCCGGGTGGTCGGCGCCGTAGTTCCAGTCAAGTTTGGTAATAGACTCGGCGCTGGGGCCGCCCTCTGCTACGTAGAGTTTTATTAGCCTTTTAGCCAGCTGGTCCAGCATCCACAGGTCATCCTCGGCTTCACCGGGACCGTCAGCGGCTTTGTAACGCCACTGCATCCAGCGGCTGCTGTTGGTAACGCTGCCCTCTTTCTCCCAGGAGTTCTTGGCAGGGAGCAGGAAGACCTCGGTATTGATGTCGGCGGGATTTACCCCGGGACGCTTCCAGTGATTGGCTGTCTCGGTTTGCCACATATCGCTGACTACCATCCAGTCCAGCTTGTCCATGGCCGCTCTTTCCAGGTTGGCATTGGGACCGCCGACGGCCGGGTTCTGCCCCCAGACCATCAGGCCCTTGATAACGCCGTTATACATGGCTTCAAAGAGCGAGATGTGGGAGTAGTTCTTGGCTTTGCCGGTATCAGCGTTGTACTCGGTCTTCGGCAGATAGTGATAACCGAAATCATTACTGGCGGTGGCATTATCGCCGTACCAGGCTTTAAGTAAGCTGACGATGTATTTATTGGTATTCTTCCACCAGTTGAGGCTGAGGGTGTCATTGCAGACAGGGGTCACCCGCTCGATATATTTCGCCAGCGATGTGTCCCTGTCCTGTGGGACCGGCAGGTAGCCGGGCAGGATATGGAAAAGCAGGCAGTGGTCGGTGGACCCCTGTACGTTGGACTCTCCCCTCATGGCATTGATACCGCCACCGGCGACACCGATATTCGCCAGGAGAAGCTGTAATATCGTATAAGAGCGGATATTCTGCGTGCCGTAGGTGTGTTGGGTCGTGCCCATGGCATAGAGTATAGTGCCTGACTTGCCCACCTTGCCGCTGTCGGCGAAGGTCTGGCAGACATCCAGGAAAGCATCCACGGGCGTACCGCAGATGGCGTTTACCTTTTCCGGGGTGTAGCGGGCAAAGTGTTTCTTCATGAGCTGATAAACGCAGTTGGGGTTTTGCAGGGTCTTGTCTTTCATGGGTATGCCGTCCGCATCCATCTGGAAGTTCCAGCTGGCCGGGATTCTCTGCCAGTTGAAGAGCTTGGTGACATTACCGGTCTGGGCGTAATTTCTAACGTTATTATCGGTCTCGTTGGCAGCGCCGACATAGTCGGAAAAGAGTCCGTCAAGCACGCCCGGTCCTTTGTAATCGGGACTGACGAGATACGGGGCATTGGTGTATTCCTTGATATAGGTAAGGTTGTAGTTGCCCGGGTTGGCATCGATATCATCGAGGATGTATTTAATCATACCGCTGATGAAAGCGATGTCCGTACCCGAGCGGAGAGGGGCGTAGACATCTGCCTTGGAAGAGGTCCTGGTGAAACGGGGGTCAACGCTGATGAGCTTGGCTCCCTTATCCTTGGCTATGGTGATGTGCCCGAAAGCCGCCGGGTGGTTCTCTGCCGGATTTGACCCGATGGCCATGATGACATCGGCATTGGCAATATCATTCCAGTGGTTGGTCATGGCACCGCGACCGAACGTTTCCGCCAAACTGGCGACAGTGGCGGAATGTCATATGCGGGCGTGATGTTCCAGGTAAACGACACCCAATGCCCTTACCAGCTTGGCCAGCAGGTAGCACTCCTCGTTGTCAAGTGCCGAACCGCCCAGGTTAGCGATAGCTTCGGTCCGGTTGACCACATTGCCCTTACTGTCTTTCTCGATAAAATCGGCATCCCTGGTGTCCTTAATATTGCGGGCAATTCTATCCAGCGCTTCGTCCCACTCCATGGGTTGCCAGTCACTGGCTCCGGGGGCGCGATACTGGGGCTTGGTCAAGCGCCAGGGATTATCGGCAGATAACTGGCGCATTGAAGCTCCCTTGGCACAGGCGCCGCCGCGGTTAACCGGATGCTCGGGGTCACCTTCGATGTTGACGACTTTGCCGTCGTGAGAGGTAACGATAAACCCGCACCCGGAGCCGTCATAGGGACAGATGGTCGAATATTCCTGCCCCTGCTTCTTGAGTGGTATGTGTTTGACCGGTGAAGCCAGGGCTATGCCATCGCTGAGCGCTCCGAGCAGGAAAATACCGCCGACTCCGGCCCCTGAGGCTTTGAGGAAATCTCTTCGGCTTAGCTCCATAATTCCTCCTTCTCTAAGTTTTTTAAGTTACGTTATCCAGCTTATATGATTATCCTCGCTAATAAAAAAATTCCGATGTTCTTAATTACCGGTTTTCTGATTTACATTTAGTGTATTGACTAATAGTGAGATGCCCTCTTTGGTGCAGAATTGCTTTTCGTCAACATCCATGAAAACGCCTAATGCATCCACCTCCATAATTCTAAGGTGTGATCTTACTGTTCTTATATCCATTTTGAGTTGTGAGGCTAATTTGGTTACGTCAGCGCAGGCGCGCTCGTTTTGGTTGACTATCTCTAACAGCTTATTCTTGATTAGCTGGTGCTTGGCTATATAATCTCTCTCACGTTTACTTCTCATATCAATTGCGATATTTCCAGATTATTGCAAATATTTACATGAAATCGTGAATGTTTACTTATATTAACATTCTCAAATTACTATTGTCAATATAAATTGAGCATGAATTCCTGCTGAATATATTCTTTCCGTACTAAAAACTAGACCTTGTAGTTTGTACATATCTCCTTGAGGACAACACTAATTATCTCCGGTATCTTCGTCTCGAGTTCAGGGGATAATTCAATTCCCCATCCTATCTCTTTCGGTTCAATGCCGATGATGGCGACTTCCGATGGTTCGTTCCCCGAAAGCAGCATGAGCCTTAAGTTCTGTGGCACGCCGAGTTCGTGAACCGATAGAGCCACCCCGCTTTCCGCTACCAGGTCTTCTGGCTGAAAGCGGTATATAGCGCCCGGCTCGCCACCGGCTCTGGCGGCATCGACGATTATTAATTTATCTCCACCACGGGTACAAGCAAGGATATCCGGGGATGTTCCCCCGTCGATGATGGTAACGTTGTCGGATAGCTGTATTTCCTGGAGGGCTTTTACGGCATGAATGCCGATTCCCTCGTCCTTTTGCAGCAGGTTGCCTACGCCGATTACTATGATTCTTTTTGGGGAATCGTTCTCGGATAATCGCTGGTTCATAATTTCCTTTGCTAGCAGATTCTGGGCAGCAGTTCACCGACCGGCATATCAACGATGCGTGACGCGCCCAGTGTGGTTTTCATGACAACCTGCCCGGGATGCTCGTTAACGACTTCCCCGATAATGGTCGCCTCATTTCCGTATTTATTTCGCTTAATTTCCGCCAGTATAACGTCGGCATCTTCGGCAGCGACAACGGCTGCCAGCTTGCCTTCGTTAGCGATATAAAGCGGGTCGAAACCGAGTAGTTCGCAGGCTGCCAGTACCGCATTGTTAACGGGTATCTTGTCCTCTTCTATAAGGATGCCGATATTCGACTGTTCGGCAAAGTCGTTTAAGGTGGTAGCCAGGCCGCCGCGCGTCGGGTCGCGCAGGCAGCGTATCTTCTCTGAAACCGCCAGCATTTCAGAGACCAGACCGTTTAGTGGAGCGCAATCGCTGGGTACGGGGAGCTTGAACTTCAGTCCCTCGCGCTGACTCAGCACGGCGATACCGTGGTCGCCGATATTGCCGCTGATGATTATCTTATCGCCGGGCCTGGCGTTGGCGGCGGAAATATCGACACCCTCCGGTATGACTCCTATACCCGAGGTATTTATAAAAAGCCTGTCGGCGCTGCCCCGGTTCACCACCTTGGTATCCCCGGTCACTATCTTCACTCCGGCCTCATCGGTGGCTTCTTTAATAGAAAATAGTATTTTTTGAAGGTCGGCAACGGGCAGGCCTTCTTCAATAATGAAAGAAAGGCTCAGGTAAAGCGGTCTGGCGCCGCTCATGGAAAGGTCGTTGACCGTCCCGCACACCGCCAGCTTGCCGATATCCCCACCGGGAAAGAAAATAGGATTGACGGTATAGCTGTCGGTGGTGAAAGCCAGGCGTCCGCTCAGGTCGAAGACAGCTGAGTCATCCAGCTTGTCCAGTACCGGATTGGATAACTCCGGCAGGAAGCTCTCGATGAGGTCGTGACTGAGCTTACCGCCGCTGCCGTGGGCGAGCAGTATTTTATCTTCCATTTGTTGTCTACCTCACCCCCTATGTCCCCTTCTCCTATCAAGGAGAGGGGGATGTTATAGAAGAGGGACTGACGCCCCTCTTAAACGCCCCGTATTTATGTTGCCCCTCTTAAACGCCCTGTGCTATATATGGGGGCTGCGCCCCTCTTAAATTCCTACTCTCCTTATACTCGTTTCGAGCCCTCATCGCCGTAATGATAGTAGGTAGCGCAGCTGCCCTCGGATGATACCATGCAGGGACCTACCGGATTTTCCGGCGTACATGTTCTGCGGAATAACTTGCATTCCAGGGGGGTGCTGACGCCGCGCAGAATGCTGCCGCAGATACACCCCTGAGGCTCGATGGCAGGTCCCGGTTCGATGGTGAATCGTTTTTCGGCGTCGAATTTTTCATACTCGGATTTCAGTTGCAGACCGCTGGAACGTATTGTGCCGATACCGCGCCAGTTCGCGTCGGATATTTTATAAACAGTTTCCATCAATTTCATTGCTTGTATGTTTCCCTCCGGTTTAACGCCGCGGCGGTAGGCTATTTCCACTTCGGGCTGGTCATTTTCAATCTGACTCACCAGCATATCGACCGCCAGCAGCATATCGAGGGGCTCGAAGCCGGAGATAGCGCAGGCAATCCGGTAGTCATCGGGGATGAACTGATAGGGATAAGAACCGATAATGACGCTGACATGCCCGGGGCAGATGATGCCGCTGAGGTTGACCTCGCCCAGGTCCAGGATAGCTTTCATTACCGGTGGGCAAATCTTGTGCAGCGACAGGATGGAGTAATTCTTAATTCCCTCCGCATCCGCTTGCAAAACGGAAGCGGCGACGGTGGGAGCGGTAGTCTCGAAGCCGATGCCGATGAATACGACCTGTTTATCTGGATTATCTTGGGCGATAGCCAGGGCATCCTGAACTGAGTAGACAATCCTGATATCGGCGCCCTCGGCCTTGGCTTTTTGCAGGCTGGAATAACTCCCCGGCACTCGCACCATGTCGCCGAAGCTGGTCACGATTACGTCCTCCAGGTTAGCCAGTGCTATAGCTTTGTCGAGGTCGGCGCTGGCGGTAACGCAGACGGGACAGCCCGGCCCGGAAAGCATCTCGATATTATCCGGGAGGAGCTGGCGTATGCCATGCTTGAAAATGGCCACGGTATGTCCCCCGCAGAACTCCATCAGGCGTATAGGTTTGCGTGAGTTCTTACGGATTCTCTCCAGCAGCTTCCTGGCAAGTTCCGGGTTACGGTATTCTTCAACGAATTTCACTGTTTGTTTTTCCCACCCCTATATTTTTCGTCATTGCGAGTGGAGCGAAGCAATCCGTTAGCTACGTTTTAAGCAGAGTTACGGATTGCTTCGGGCTTCGCCCTGGCAATGACAATTATATTATCAGCTCGCTTCCCCCAGTTCTTTCAGTAATTTCATCGTCTCTTCGGCCTCGGCCTCGTCGATGATGCTGATGGCGTAGCCGGTGTGCAGCAGTACGTAGTCGCCGACCTTTGCCTCCGGGGTAAGCTGGATACTTACTTCCCGAGAAACACCTTCGATATTTACTTCGGCCTGGTAGCCGTCTATGGTTTTAATTAATGCCGGTATCGCTAAACACATAATTACTTAACTCTTGCTTTCTATTTCCTTGCCGATTTTAAACGCTTCGGCAAAAGCCTCGCCGACGGTGAAATACTTGCCGGGCCCGAAGGTGAAAGGCTTTACTTTGTCCATATCGGGATGGCCGTCCGTCAGGCAGTCCTCGGAGATATGGGTCTCCACCACTCTACCGACTACCAGCGCGTGACTGCCCATATTAAGGATATGTACAACCTCCAGTTCCAGATTGATGGGGCACTGCTCGATAAGCGGAGCGGTTTCCAGGTTGCCGTAAAACACCTTGAAACCGCAGTCCTTCACCTTATCGGTAGCTGCCCCGGAGACCAGTCCGCAGTAGTCGGTCTCTTTCACCAGAGCGACTGAAGGTATATTAACCGAGAACGTCATGTTCTGTCGGATACCTTTAAGGCTGTAGCGGTGGTGCTGTAGGGCTATCGAGATAGCGGGCGGATTGCTGGCAGCGACACCCGTCCAGGCGACGGCGGCAAAATCAGGCTTTCCGTCTACGTGACTCCCCACCAGGACGGTAGGGTGTGGCCAGAGTATCGGCTGTGCGCCGAGTTTCTTTTTACTCATGATACCTTCTCCTAATTCGTATTAGCGATAACCACCTGCCCCAGCGAAATCCCGCCGTCGTTGCAGGGTACCTGCCGGTGGGTATATACCTCGAGGTCAACTGACTCGAGCCGGGCAATCGTTTTCCTCAATAGTAACCGATTTTGAAATACACCGCCGCTTAACGCCACCTTCCTGATGCCGGTTTCCCCTGAGATTAGTTGACATAAATCCAATATCATCCGGGCTACCGTGTTGTGAAATCTGGCGGCAATGACGGCTCCGGGTACAGCCCCGTATATATCTTCGATAATAGTAGCTATTAAGTCACGGATTTTTATAATGGTGATACCATCTTGCTCAACCGTCGAGAACGGGTAGAGACCGTTCTCATCGCCTGCTGTCGCAGCCAGCATTTCCAGGTCGATGGCTGCCTGGGCTTCGTATTCGATAATGCCCCTGACCCCGGTTAAAGCCGCAACGGCATCGAAAAGACGTCCCATGCTTGACGTCAGCGGTGTGTTTATACTCTTATCTACCTGGTTTTTTATCACATCAATCTCCGTAGCGCTGATGTTTTCCAGGAAGGGGAGCTTCATATCTGGCTTGATGCTCAGTGCATGCAAATAGCCGATTGTTGTCCGGTACGGCTTCTTTATTGCCAGTGCTCCGCCCGGCAGCGGCAGGTACTCCAGATGTGCCGTTCGTGTAAACTGCTGATAATCGGCGGTCATGAATTCACCGCCCCAGATATGACCGTCGCTGCCGTAGCCGGTGCCGTCGAAGGATACCCCGATGACCGGCTCATCCAGTCCGTTATCCGCCATGCAGCTGGCGATATGGGCGTGGTGGTGCTGCACCCCGACGAGTTTTATATTTTTATGCTCCACGACTGTTTCTTTAGCATATTTTGTCGGCAGGTACTCCGGGTGAAGGTCGTGAGCTATAATAACGGGCTCGGTGCGGAATAACTTTTTATATAACTCGATTGTATTTATAAAATGTTCCAGTGTTTCCATGTTTTCCATGTCGCCGATATGCTGGCTGACGAAGGCAAAGTTGTCCCGCGTCAGGCAGAAGGTGTTTTTCTCTTCGGCTCCACAGCCAAGTATCTGCCGACTCTTAAAAGTGAGGGAGACAGGGTAGGGGGCATATCCCCGGGCGCGCCGGGCGAACTGCGGTTTATCGTTTTCCACCAACATCACGCTGTCGTCATAGCGGGCGTAAATATCCCGGTTATGCATCAGGAAGTAATCGGCGATGCCGCCCAGCCTGCGTATTGCCTCGTCGTTGTCCTTGGCTATCGGCTCCTCGCTGAGATTACCGCTGGTCATTACCAGGGGGAGCTCCGCTCTTCGTAAAAGGATGTGGTGGAGCGGGGTGTAGGGCAGCATCACCCCGAGGTATTTCAGCCCCGGGGCAGTATCTTCGACTATCGATGAATTTTCCTTCCATTTCATCAGTACAATCGGACTGCCGGTAGCAGCCAGCAGTTCGGCTTCCTTATTATTTATATGGCAGTACTGCCTGGCTTCATCCAGGGAAGCTGCCATTATCGCCAGGGGTTTGGAAGGACGGTTTTTTCTCTGCCGTAATCGTGAAACAGCTTCTTTACTGGTAGCGTCGCAGGCGAGCAGAAAGCCCCCCAGCCCCTTGACGGCAATGATTTTACCCTTCTTTAACAGTTCACTGGCTGTAGTGATAATGTCGTCGCTGGCTATAGTATTACCCCCGGCGTCGACCAGTTCCAGCCGCGGACCGCATACTGGGCAGGCATTGGGCTGAGCGTGAAAACGGCGGTTCAGGGGGTCTTCGTATTCCCGTCGGCATTCCGGACACATCTCGAAGCCTGTCATCGTGGTGTTGGGACGGTCGTAGGGAATATCGGTAATAATTGTGAAACGGGGTCCGCAGTTGGTGCAGTTGGTAAAGGGATAGAGGTAGCGGCGGTCGGCAGGGTCGAAGATTTCCCTCAGGCAGTCAGGGCAGGTGCCGATATCGGGGGAGACGAGCTGGTACTTGCCCTCCTCGCTGACGCTGTGACGGATTTCGAATTTATCGTGGCCGACGGGACTGCCCCGGGTGACGCTTATCTCGTCGATGTGTGATACCGGCGGCGCCTGCTCCTTTAGCTTTAAAAAGAACAGGTCGATGTCTGTAGCTGACCCCTCAACCTCGATTTTGACGTCCTCCGAGGTATTACATACCCAGCCTTTGAGGTCGTGCCCGGTCGCCAGCTGATAGATAAAAGGCCTGAAGCCGACGCCCTGCACCACCCCCTTGACGCTGATGCGGGCCAGGCTGAGAGTGGGTGTTTTTACCATTATGCCGCTTGGCCTTTCTTGCTCTCGACTTCCCCTTCGAGCCACGAAAACCAGGCTTCCATGCCTTCACCGGTCTTGCAGGAAACCGGGAAGATGGTCACGTCGCTGTTGAGATTGGTTACGGTTTTCTTAAAATCGTCGAAGCTGAAATCAAGGTATGGCTGGAGGTCGGTCTTATTCAGCAGGATGACATCGGTATCGGCGAACATGGCCGGGTATTTATGGGGCTTATCGTCACCCTCCGGCAGACTCGAAATCATGATACGCCGGTCCTCGCCCAGCGAGAAAGCGTTGGGGCAGATGAGGTTGCCGACATTTTCGATGAAAAGCAGGTCGGTTTCGTCAAGAGGCAGGTTCTTAAAGGCGCTCTCCACCATGTTGGCGTCGAGGTGGCAGCCGCCGGCGGTATTTATCTGGACGACGGGAATGCCCAGCTTACTCACTTTCTCAGCATCGACACTGGAAGCAACATCGCCTTCGATAACGGCTATTTTTACTTTGTCTTTCAGCCGGTTGATGGTGCTCAGGATAACGCTGGTCTTACCCGCTCCCGGTGACGACATGATATTAATCGTGAAAACACGGTTTTTATCCAGCTGTTGCTTGTTCGTCCGGGCTTTCTCTTCGTTAGCCCCCAGGATGTCCTCGCCTACCTTGATAACTTTGATAGCCATTTATTCCACCTCGATACTTTCCATATAGCATTCACGCCCGGAGATAATATCGATGCCGATTTCATGGCATTCCGGGCAGGACCAGTCGCCGTCTTTAGGTGTAAAGACATTGTAGCACTTATGACAGCGTACGCTGGTCGGCTTCGTTTCGAAAGAGAGGTCGGCGCCGTCGGCCGCGGTATCCTTACTGATATGGTCGAAGTAGAACTGTACGCAATCGGCCACGACACCGGACAACTCACCCACCACCAGGTTTATACGGGTAATTTTCCCGGCCTTGGCTTCGTTAGCCTTCTCCAGCGCCAGCGACAGTATGCTTTCCGTAATGCTGTATTCGTGCATATACTTACCACTTTCATTATAAGGCAGGCTGGAAGTAGGGGCAAATGGGGGTATTTATTAAACCTCGCCCCTCTCCCGGTTTATCTTTTCCCACCCAACCGCCCTGTATCATCATCGGCTTGTCCGGTAAAATCCCACCTTATCCCCCCAAAGGGAGTAGCCTGCGGAGAGGGGCACCCGCCCCTCTCACCTTATATTCCCCCTCTCCAAACGTATTAGTTTTATGGATTACACTATATCGAGTTTGGAGAGGGGGACACAGGGGGTGAGGTAAAGAAATCGGGTATCAAATGTTAAAAAATTCAACTCTATTAATTTACTTCCGCCCCTCACTATGCTATAATTTGGCGTATGCATTGATATACATAATATAAAGTGGCAGAGGTATACTTTGGATAAAGAGAAAAAATCAGAAATCATCAGTACCTATCAGGCACGCGAAGGCGATACCGGTTCAACCGAGGTACAGGTTGCTTTGTTAACCGATAGGATAAATCAATTGACTTCACACATGGCGGAACACCGTCATGACTATCATACCCAGCGGGGTTTGCTCAAACTCGTCGGGCAGAGGCGGAGGCTTTTAGCTTATCTCAGCCGGGAGGATATGGAGAGGTATAATAAACTAATTAAGAGGCTGGGACTGCGTAAGTAAAAGCCTTATAAATGGAGGGAGAATTTCTTTTGGAACCACACACTTTTAACTGCGACGTTGGTGGTCGCAATCTTATTATTGAAACAGGAAAGCTGGCCGGACAGGCCAACGCCGCCGTAACCGTAACCTACGGCGAGACGGTGGTGCTGGTTACGGTATGTTTTAGCCAGGAAGCTCGTGAGGGGATAGATTTCCTACCCCTTACTATTGACTATGAGGAAAGACTCTATGCCGCCGGGAAGATTCCCGGTGGTTTTATCAGGCGGGAAGGACGCCCCAGCGAGGCGGCTGTCCTGGCTTGCCGTCAGACGGACCGGCCTATCCGGCCGTTACTGCCCAAGAACTGGCGCAGCGAACTTCAGATTATTACCACCGTTCTTTCTGCTGACCAGGAAAACGACCCGGATATATTGTCGGTAATCGGCGCTTCGGCGGCTCTGTCGCTATCGGAGGTGCCCTTCGACGGTCCGGTAGGCGCTGTCAATGTCGGCTATATCAACGGCGAACTCGTGTTGAATCCCCTGATGGCCCAGTTTGAAGAAAGCCAGCTTGACCTCGTCGTCGTCAGCACCCGCGAAAAAGTCATCATGGTGGAAGCGGGGGCCAAGGAAATATCCGAGGACATCGTCCTGCGGGCAATCAAGTTCGCCCACGAGGCAAATCAGGATATTATCAAGCTCCAGGAACAGCTGCAACAGGCGGCGGGAAAGCCCAAGGTAGCGGTACCCGAGGAAACGGTTAATCAGGAAGCGATTGAGGCTATATCTAAAATAGTCGATGAGAAACTTGAGCCGATTCTTCAGCAGACCGATAAAGATAAGCGCGAACAAATGCTGACGGCACTGATTGAAGAACTTGGTACAAATCTGGCTGATTCATTTACAGAAAAGGATATACTATCGGCGCTTGATGCTAAGGTAAAAGTTGAGTTGCGCTCGGGGATTCTTGAAAAAGGACAGCGAATCGGTGGCCGTGGCATTACCGAGATACGCCCCATCAGCTGTGAAGTCGGGCTGCTGCCGCGTACTCATGGCTCCGGGTTATTTAACCGGGGACTGACCCAGGTTTTAACCATTACCACCCTGGGTTCTACCCGTAAAGAGCAGATGCTCGACGGACTGGGTATCGAGGAAAGCAAGCGTTTCATGCACCACTATAATTTCCCCGGATTTTCCAATGGTGAAGTGAGACGGGTTGGTTCTACCAGTCGACGTGAGACCGGGCACGGCGCGCTGGCCGAGCGGGCTTTAGCACCGATGTTACCGGAAGATGAAGAATTTCCTTATACTATTCGTCTCGTCTCCGAAGTGCTCAGTTCCAACGGCAGCACCTCGATGGCCAGTGTTTGCGCTGGCAGCCTGTCGCTGATGGATGCGGGCATACCGGTTAAATCGGCGGTGGCCGGGATAGCCATGGGCTTGATTACGGGCGACGATGATAAATTCGTGGTATTGACCGACCTTGAAGGTCAAGAAGATTTCAACGGAGACATGGATTTTAAAATAGCGGGTACCCGTGAAGGCATCACCGCCATACAGATGGATACCAAACTCAAGGGTCTCAGCCTGGAGATTATCGAGAAGACGCTGTCTCAGGGCAAAGAGGGGCGTCTGTTTATCCTGGATAAGATGGATGAGACTATCAGCACCCCTCGCGCTGAGGTAAGCCAGTACGCACCGCGGATGACCACGATTAAAATCGACCCCGGTAAAATCGGCGCGGTCATCGGCTCGGGTGGCAAGACTATCCGTTCTATTATTGAGGAAACCAAGACGACAATCGATGTTAATGATGACGGTTCGATAGTTATCGGTTCGGTAGACGCCGAGTCTACCCAAAAAGCCGTGGCTATCATCGAAGGTCTTACTAAAGATATCGAAGTCGGTGAAGTGTATACCGGTAAAGTATCGCGTATACTTAATTTTGGCGCTATGGTAGAGATCCTTCCCGGTAAGGAAGGTCTGGTTCACGTCAGTGAGCTGGCCAGCTATCGTGTCAACAAGGTTGAAGACGAAGTAAGTATCGGTGATGAGGTGATGGTCAAGGTTATTGGCATCGACAATATGGGTCGAGTTAATCTATCGAGGCGGGCTCTCTTCGAAAAGGATTCCGAAAGGACTGACGGGTCACCCTCAGCGGACTATCCTTTTAAGAGTAGTAGCGGGCAGTCTTCTTCCGGCTACCAATCCCGGGACCGGCAGCGCCCTTACCGCCCTGACCGTAACCAGCCGAGATATCCCACTAAACGTAGCTAATTTCCCCCCCGATTATTTTTATTGAGGTGTTCTATCATGGAACAAATTAAGGTAGTAGTATATGGAGCGTCAGGCAGGGTCGGGCAGGAGGTGGTCAAAGCGGTTTGCCAGGACCCGGAAACCGACCTGGTGGGAGCGGTTGACCTCAAAGTATCCGCCGATACGCTGCCTCTGCCCGATGGCTCGGGTAATGTCCCTTTTTCTACTGATTTGGATTCCATTTTGGAGAGCTGCCGACCTGATGTTGTCGTGGATTTTACGGCGGCCGGGGCTACGATGCCCGCGGTACGCATCTGTGCCGAACGTGGTGTCAACATGGTCATCGGGGCCACCGGTCATACCGTCGACGATATCAACGAGATGGAAAACCTGACGAAAACGAAAAATATCGGCATCATGCTGGCACCGAATTTCGCCCTCGGGGCGGTACTGATGATGCACCTTTCTAAGATTGCCGGTAAGTATTTCGACCATGCGGAAATTATTGAGCTTCATCACGACCGCAAGGTCGATGCCCCTTCGGGGACTTCTCAGATGACTGCTCGCGGTATGCTCGAAACCAGGGGCAAACCGTTCCTCCCGCCAGCGGTGCCGGGAGAGGATTCTCCGAGTCGTGGCAGGTCTATCGATGGTGTAAATATCCACAGCGTCAGGCTCCCGGGTTTTATGGCGCACCAGGAGGTTATTCTCGGCGGCGAAGGACAGACGCTGAGGATAAGACATGACCAGATAAGCCGCGAAGCCTTTATGCCCGGTGTTATCCTGGCGGTTAAAGAGATAGTCAAACAACCACGCTTTATTTACGGACTGGATAAATTACTCGGATTATGAGGAGAAAGATTGAGAAACTACCATGTAGCTATAGTCGGCGCTACCGGACTGGTAGGGCAGGAGTTCATCAAGATACTGCTGCAGCGGCGCTTTCCCATGGCATCAATCCGTCTCCTCGCCTCGGACCGTTCGGCGGGTAGAAAGATACCGGTCGGCGATGAGGAGATTGAGGTAGATGAGACTACCCGGGAATCCTTTGAAGGCGTGGAAATCGCTCTGTTTTCTGCCGGTGCCGACCACAGCCTTCATTTTTCACCGCTTGCTGTTAAAGAAGGCGCCGTGGTTATCGATAACAGTACCGCTTTCAGGATGGATAGAAACATCCCGCTGGTCGTACCCGAGATTAACCCCGAAGATATCAGGTTGCATCAGGGTATCATCGCCAATCCTAACTGCTCCACCATCCAGCTGGTGGTAGCTTTAAATCCTTTGCATAAGGTAAATCCCATCAAGCGTGTTATTTGTGATACTTATCAGTCGGTTTCCGGTACCGGCGGGGCAGCAGCAGTTGAAGAACTGCGTACGCAGGCAAAACAGGTGCTTGACGGAGAGCCTACCGTCGCCCACGTTTTTCCCCACCAGATAGCTTTCAACGTGTTGCCGGAGATAGACGTGTTTATGGACAACGGCTACAGCAAAGAAGAATGGAAAATGCTGGAAGAGACCAGGAAGATAATGCATGATGATTCGCTTCTAGTATCGGCTACCTGCGTCCGGGTTCCGGTACTGGTCGGGCACGCCGTAGCCGCCCATGTGGAGTTTTCACGCCCCATGATGGTGGAAGATGTTCAGAAGATTCTCTCGCGGGCACCGGGTATAAAGGTCCTGGATGATACGGCTATCAGCCTTTATCCCCAGCCCTGGGCGGCCGTCGGTACCGACGAGGTATTTGTGGGGCGAATCCGCCGGGATGCCTCTCATCCCGATGGCATTGCCATGTGGATTGTCGCCGATAACCTGCGCAAGGGAGCGGCTCTCAATACTATACAAATAGCCGAGGAAATGATAAAAAGAGACTGGGTAAAACCGCAAGGAGGTCAGGAGTAATGAAGAAACTGGGTCGACTTTTAACCGCCATGGTAACCCCTTTCAACGAAAGTGGTGAGGTGGATTACGAGCAGGCAAAAAAACTGGCACTGGCTTTACTCGATTCCGGGAGTGATGGTGTAGTGGTGGCGGCGACCACCGGCGAGGCGCCCACGCTGACGTGGGATGAGGAAATGCGACTATTTAGCGAAATTAAAGCAGCGGTTGGCGGCCGCGGCACGATTGTTGCCTATACCGGCAGCAACAGTACCGCCGAAGCGGTGGAAGCTACCCGGGACGCCGAGAAAATAGGGGTAGATGCCTACCTCTCCGTTGTCCCGTACTATAACCGACCCTCCCAGGAAGGAATTTACCAGCATTTCAAAGCTGTAGCAGAGTGTACCAGCTTGCCGGTTATCATGTATAACATACCGTCTCGCGTGGTTGTCAATATGACATCGGATACGATTGCCCGCCTGAGCCAGATAGATAATATCGTCGGCGTCAAAGAAGCCAATGGCGATATGGTCCATGTGGCCGAGACAATCAGTAATGCCAGGGAGGGTTTCTGTATCTGGAGCGGAAATGATAATGATACCTTTGCCATCATGGCTCTCGGCGGCTACGGCACTATTGGTGTCCATACCCATCTCGTCGGCAAGCAGGTCAAGAAGATGATGGACTGTATTCTCGATAATAATGTTAAGGAAGCCGCGACCATACACCGCCATCTGGTACCGCTGGTAAAGGTGCTCTTTATCCAGCCTAATCCCGGTCCCGTCAAGTACGCTCTTAACCAGATTGGCATGCAGGTCGGCGCGCCGCGTTTACCCCTCCTCCCGGTCGATGAAAAAGCGGGGGCCACCATCATGGAGGTGGTAAAGAAATATACCATCGATATCAAACCGTAAGCGGCTTTATCGAGTGTATCCGAAGAGGGGCGTCAGCCCCTCTTTCTTTTCTCCACCCCACCCCGTTTCTTATCTTTTCCCATGAAAGACAATCGCAGAAGCTTGTACAAAAGCGTGTTTGATCGGCCAGATAAAGGTTATGAAGAAATATACACATGAAAGGGCTAACATCCCCAAGTTCTTGATTTCTTAAATGGAAAACGAAAATGGTAAAAATACCTGCGTACCGCAAGAATCATATCCCGATGTTCGTGCAATGATAGCGGCTGGGATTGAACCAGCGACCAAGGGCTTATGAGTCCCCTGCTCTGTTTTTTAAGAAATGATTTACTCACTTGGAACCTGGTTCATACGAAACAAAGAATTGTTTCAGGGAGAGATAGGGCCTACTCGGCTGTACAGATTTGAACATCCCATTTAGCCTCGAAATCAGCGTAGTATAATAGGGTTCCTTTTTTATTTCATAGACTTACGCATAGACCTCAGGCGTGACATTTCGCGGACCTTTTTCCACGAAATTCAATTGGTAGGGGATAGTCAATCTGATAATCCGGCCGCAGCTAACCGCAAAACCTGCGCCTAATCCCTCATCATCCCTTACACTGAGGGATTGGCGGCTGCGTTCAATCCGGCAGTCCGGCCAAAGTGTATGACCATTCCGTGGCTGAGACCAGGGCACATTGTGGAATAGTCCCCGGCAAAAAAATTACCGACGGTATTTCCAGCCAGGTAAAGACCATGAATGACTTTCCAATCTTTATCCAGTGGCTGCAACTTGGTGTTCACATTCAGGCCGCCCAAAACGGTCAATAAATTAAAACCTCCTTTACCGGCATAGTATGGAGGCTTATCAATAGTCGTCAGACGGTCAGGACGCTTACCAAAATCCAGGTCCTTCCCCAGCCGCGCCAACTCGTTGTATCTTGTAATTGTAGCCTTGAATGTTTCAACAGGCATTTTCATCTTCTCCGCCAGTTCTTCAATGGTGTTTGCCATCACCGCTATTTTATCAGTCTCTTGGCGTATCTTTTCGGTCACCACAAGGATTTTCCCAAGGCCAAGACCATGATAAGGTATCTCCTCAGGATATTTGGAGTCGAACACCTGCCAAGCTGTCTTACCGGGTTGTCGTTGGATGGCGTTAGTGTAGCTCTGAACAGGTACGTCTTCGTTTTGAAACCGCTCCCCCAAGAGGTTTACTTGTAGAAACGCAGAGTTAATCATAGGGCCAGCGGGACCATGGATGATTGGGGCGTGAGGTGCCGGTTCCATCACCGCACCAACCCACATAGCCATCTGGTGCCCGTCGCCGGTAGACGTTCTTGTTGTCGATGCCAGATATGCCACCTGGGGACAGTATTTCGCCACCATTTCGGCGTTATGCCCGTAATCACCCGTGCATAATATCACCGCTTTTTTTGCGTTGAACTGTATATAGTCACTGGCGGCATCTTGAGCGATGATACCGGTAACCCTGCCTTTTCGCTTTCTGAGCAGTTGTTTGGCTCTGGTCTTGAAATAAGCGACGACGCCTTTCTTCAGAGCATTGTCCAGCAGACATTTTGCAACAAGGCGTTCATTTTTATATTGGTGAGTAACTAAGTACTGCGGGTAGTATTCGGTGGCATTATTAAACGCAGGAAGCGGTGGATACTGGGGTATAATAACCTGGAGCCCGGCGGCGTCGGTCATATCCATTAGCCAATCTGCGGTTTTACTACTCCCTTCAGCCCACATTCTGATAAGTCTTTGATCAGGTTTGTTGGCTCCGTATTTCATCAGGTTTAGAATAACCTCGTCTTTATCAATTTCGATCCCAAGTTTTTTCTGGAGCCGACTGCCGATAAAGGCATTATCATGGCCGCGAGCCTGGCAAGTAGTCATCTTTTCCATCAGTACAGTATTAGCGCCTGCCTCCACTGCTGAAATCGCAGCACTCAGACCGGCCATTCCGGCACCAACTACCACTACTTCTGCATCTATTTGTTCCTTGATATCTCTAGCTGGAATTGGGCCAGGTGGTATCTCAAAGCTGTATTCTTTCTCCGGAACCATGTCTTTTCGCCTTTTTAGTAGAGGTGCAATCCTGGGAGGTAGACTTCCAACCTCTATTGGAGGTAGCTCGCTGTTCAAGCCTTTATATTTCACCTAAATCACTCCATTCATAACAAATGGTAAGGCATGATTTGTCTACACCTTGCTGTGACCTACCCACAATAGTGATACCACTCTTTAAGTCATTACCACAGTTAGTATAAGCAAAATATGACACTACCCCTATTTGATGTGGGAACGATATTTTGCACTATTCGGAGAAAGGGGAGGGACTTTTCAAGCTAGAACTCGCTCTATCACCTGCCCGGTGGCCTGGTCATATGGCCTGTTAAAGGCTTCGGGGTATTTCTTTCTCAATTCATCTACATTAACCCGCTCAACCTCAACCAGGAATCCACTGGTTGCCATCCCGGCACAGTTTTTGGAGGTGCCGTTATGCGGAGAAATGGTATTAATAGCACCGCCTCTATCGAACTCACTCACTATTATCGGGTCGTACCTCGCCCCGTGGTCTATATAGGCTACGCCGGGCATCAATCTCTCGGTCACGTAGGCTCCGGCGAGGACAGCGCCCCTTTCATTGTATATCTTGACCACGTCTCCGTTTTTAATACCCCTCTTGGCAGCTTCCGCCGGGTTAATCCATAAAGGCTCATAATGGTATCCGTCCGGGCCCTTGACCTTGCAGGTTTCGATTTCATGGAACCAGCTTATATCATCGAGGTTGGCGTGTACCCGCCATCGGCCGTGGTTGGACATTACCAGTAAGGGATACTTCTTAGCCCTCTGGCTGGAGGTGCTTTCGTCATGAGTATATCCCGGGCCGCCTTCCACATAGTGAGGTACCGGAGGTCTTTCTTTATCGTCGGGGAAGTTATCCGCAAGAGCCTGGGAATAATACTCCAGCTTCCCGGAGGGAGTTTGCAGCGGATTATTCTCCGGGTCCTTGTAGAAGTCATAGAGGCCGGGATTAATATCCCCCCAGTTGGGATCAGCCGGCACTACGTAATAGCCTTTCTCCTTGAGTTCGTCGTAGCTTATCATATCGGCGATACGCGAATACTTATACCCGAACTGCCTCCACTCCTCGACCGATTTGCCTTCAGTGTACTCTTTTAGCAGTCCCATCCTTTCGGCAATCATGCAGACTACCTCGTAGTCTGTCTTGGACTCTCCTTTGGGTTCTATGCACTGCTCCTCGAGGATAACGGTATGGAACTGGCCGCTGAAAATATCCGTAGCTAAATCCTCTTCCTCGAATTTCGTATTGACCGGCAGGAGGATATCGGCGAAGAGGCAGTCATTTTCCATCCAGGGGTGCTGGGCCATCATGAACTCGATTTTAGGGCTCTGGTAGGCTTTGGCCGTGCTGTTGCTATCATTCCAGCAGGTCATCAAACAGGGCGTATCGGTCCAGATCATATGCAGTTCGGAACATCCCTCCGCCGGGTAATGGTACAGAACGAACTGGTCCTCTCGCGATTTACCAGCGCTGGTATTGCCGTACCAGGTGAGTGGAGCATTAAGAATGGCATCATGAATAAGGGTCTTGGGGATAATCTGCTGCGGCCCCGGCAGCTTCATTCTTGATTCGTTATTTTCAGCCATTGCTTCTACTATATCCGGAGGAGACATTCCTTCTCCCTGAGCGGCAGCGTTTACATCAGGCTGCACTACCCCGCGGGGCATGGGGTATTCCTTATCCTCGACGAATAACCCCCATTCAATCCATTTCACGAAGTGTACGCCGGGTTTACCCAGTCCCTGCATACCCAGCAGGCAAACCTCCAACCTGGCCGGTTCGCTGGCGTAAGGTCCCCTGATAGCCGAACCGCCATTGCCATGCGATAGTGAGGTCGGTTTCTTTGCCCACTCCCGGGCTAACGCTTTGATAATCCGGGACGGGACTCCGCACTTCCCCTCCGCCCATTTAGGCGTCTTGGGTATACCGTCTTCCTTGCCCAGGACGTATTCGGCAAACTTATCGAAGCCAACAGCATGCTTAGCAATGTATTCCTTATCATAAGTTCCTTCGGTTAGCCATACATAAGCTATCGCCAGTCTCATCGCCGCATCGGTGTTGGGCTTGATGGGTATCCACTTATCGGCATGAACGGCGCAGCCATAATTGACTTCCGGGCAGATGTATATCTGCTTGATACCGAGGTCGGTGAACCAGTAGCACAGACGACTCGGCAGCTGTCCCTGCCATCCCCAGGTAGTCGTCTCCATGTCACAACCCCAGAAAAGGGTCATCCCGGTATTAGCGGCCATATCCGGTATGATATTAGTTACCGGCCTTGCCTGACCTACAGGCTCACTTCCCCATATGTGCTTACCACCCCAGTACCATCCTTCCCAGCTGTCGGTGTTCCTCTGCTGCAGGGTATATCCTCCCAGGAGTTGCAGGAGCTTTCTCTGGCAGCCGTGGGGACCGTGTATATTCTTTGTTTCACCGTGCCCGTCCGACTGGGCCAATATAGCGGTAGGACCGTATTTCTCGATAACTCTTTTTAACTCACTGACGATGATATCCAGGGCCTCGTCCCAGGAGATTCTTTCGTAGCCACTCTTTCCCCTATTCTGAGTATTTCTTTCTCCGTTAGGGTCCCAATCGACTCTCTTTAGGGGATACAAAATCCGGTTCGGGGAGACAGCTCTCTTCTTATAAGCCAGGCTGAAGGGTGATATCAATGATTTCATACTCGGTTTGAATGTTTGATTGTGTGCCTCTATCGTCCAGGGATTGAACTCCTCGGGTTTGTATTTCCAGTCGTAATGTAATGGTCTAATCCTGACGATTCGGCCATCCTTGACGTCTACAATCGAGGAGTTTGCATCCGATGATACGGAGCAAAAACCAAGCCCTTTGACAATGCTCTTCTCTCCATTGGTTGCTTTTCCAGAATCATCCTTTTTCGGTTCCATATTCCCTCCAATAATTTATTGTTTGCTATATATCCTTGTGTATCCACCGGCACTGGGTCATAGCCGGTTAATAAAGCTCTTAGACTACGAGTAATCTATTATTTAATATTATTACCCGGGATATTCCCGAATGCCTTAGCACCGGGCATCTGACCTGCCCCTGAAAGTGATACCACCTTTTAAGCTAGAGTTACCGGTGTTTTAGCTTCTGGAGCTAATGCTCAGTAACCCAAAAAGCTATCTGGTCGGATGTGATTATACCCTTTTCTACCATACTTAATCAATATCTTCACTTTGCGGTGCAGTTAAAAGGTCCGCTGAATTTCACGCTTGGGGTCTTAGCGTACGACTATAAGGTAAAAAAGGAACCATTTTACGGATATTAAACGTTTCGTCATATTGTTCAATGAGGTCTGAAACTCCGCTAACATTTTTACGAAGACACCTTGAACCTAAGTCATGGTGTCATACTACTTATCTTTGGGTTTTAATGTAAAACCGTTACGAAGCAAAAGTGGTTTTTCACCACTTGAAAATAATCGGGATGTTTAATAATATGAAGTAATTCTAAAGAAATGAGGATTTCTCAATGAAAGATTCACCGAAGAAACAAATTCCCGCGGTTGAGGGGTTTTTCACAATGCCGCCGGAAGAACCTCATCTCATAGGAACTAAATGTAATTCCTGTGGTGATTATTTTTTCCCACGAGTGGAGTCGTGTCGAAATCCCTATTGCAGCAAGACGGGGCCGGTGGAAGATGTGCTGCTCAGCAGGAGAGGAAAGCTGCATAGTTTCACGGTCAACTATTATCCACCACCCATATTTCACGCACCTGACCCGTTTGTTCCTTATGCTAACGGGCTTATAGAGCTACCGGAGGGAATAAGGGTTACCACTATGATAGGACCGGGCTATGATCAGAAGAATCTGAAGATCGGAATGGAAATGGAGATGATAATAGATAAGCTTTACGAAGATAAAGGGGGGGATGAAGTCGTGTCATGGAGGTTCCTGCCGGTCTCGACTTGAAAGCTCGCATTTACCGGTGTGGAATGATTTCATCTTTATAAAAGTAGAGAAGGCAAAAAGGCGGGGAAAATGCGAAAAATGAGAGAAATTGCAGTATTAGGTGTTGGTAGACATGTATGGGGTAAATTCCCGGGCAAGGCATTCGATGATTTAGCTGAGGAAGCATGTCTAACCGCACTTAACGACGCCGGCGTGGACAGGAAAGATATAGAGTTTGTCAGCGGCGGCGTCGACCCGTACGGTGGTACCGGTGGTATGGCTCTCGGGATTCTGGCGGGGAACACAGTTTCTCATCGACTGGGGCTTACGGTGCCCGCGACCAGTTGCTATAACGGTTGTGCCACAGGCGGCTGGGCACTAAAAACAGCTCAGGCGTATATAACCGCCGGTTTCTGTGATATGGCCATTGTCTTTGGCGCGAGTGCACCGCCCAAGGGCTTTTTCGCCCCTACCGGAAAGCAAGATGAATTCGATCCGGCAGACTCTGACTTCCAACGGTTCCGACTTTTTGGAAGCACAAATGTTAGTGGTTTTGCCCAAGGGGCACTGAGGCGAATGCAACTATATGGGCTGACAGAGGACGACCTTGCCGAGATAAAGGTGAGGGCCAGCCAGTATGCTCAATTCAATCCTTATGCGCGATATAGAAAGGTCTATACCAGGGAAGAAGTTTTAAATTCTCCAATGGTCTCTTACCCGCTGCACCTTTTAGAGGTATGCAGTACTAGCGATGGTGCCGCCGCAGCGGTGGTTTGCAGTCTGGAAAAGGCCAAACAATATACCACCAGGCCGGTGATCATATCCGCTATCGGTATCGGGTACACCAGTTATAACGATCCCGGATATGCCCGTGGCGCATTCGGTAGCAACGCTAAACCTCTTGAGTATGGAACAGGGCTTGAAAACAGTATGGAATACCGCGCAGGTAAAGCAGCTTATGAGGAAGCAGGGATAGGGCCTGAGGATCTGAGTTTTGCCGAGGTGTATGACCTGAGTTGTGCAATGAAACTCGACTGGTTCGAACAACTCCAATTCTGTAAAACTGGTGAGGCAGAGGCTCTCTTCAGGTCAGGGGCTACAGAGCTGGGAGGCAGGCTTCCCATCAGCCCCAGCGGCGGGATTGCAGCCACCGGAGAGGCTATTCCGGCCCAAGCACTCTACTTTGTAGCTGAAGTCGCTGACCAGTTGAGGGGTAGAGCAGGGGGAAGGCAGGTGGAGGGAGCCAGGGTTGGTTTATGCGTTAACTCAGGAGCCGGGGGAAATTCTCAAGCTATAATAATG
>Ga0315555_1000072_pt1 | contig 57558 bp, 41 predicted proteins | sample SalMarSW160380MG_FD_202113 | JGI IMG/M metagenome (GOLD analysis project Ga0315555, IMG submission 202113) | Salt marsh sediment microbial communities from the Plum Island Ecosystem LTER, Massachusetts, United States - Salt Marsh Sediment SW1603-80 ... | reverse complement strand
AACTTTCAGATTCGTGTAAGATATGATGTAAAGAAAGTAGAAAAAGAATCTATCCAAATAATGGTCAATGATAAAGCCATTCCTCAGAAAATCGATGAAAGAGAAAGTTTTCTGATAATACCTAAAATCTTCAAAACTCCTCCTAGTAAAGCAGTTTCACTAATAATTTCAGTAGTAGGAAGAGATATTCAAGGAAAAGAGATAACTGACAAAATAAGAGTTATTTGTGACCCTGAATCTGACGAGGAAGATTATCAGGATTATTGGCAATTCAAACGTGAAGATGAAACCTATTGGGGGAAAGAGATGGTTTCAGCTCAAAAACATGCAAAAAGAAATCTTACAGCTGGAAAACTTATCTCTCTAGCAGTCATGCTTTTTATAACAAATTATTTACTTACATTAATTTTCAAAGCTGTTATTATAGCTATATATGTGGGTGTTTATTCAATCTTCTTTTTTAACACGACTCCAGCAAATATAGCTGCATTTTTTGGTTTCCTCTGAAACATCGATTTTTTTGCTAATTTGTTAACCTTTTTATTGATTTGTACACGTAGATAAAATAAGAGGTTAATTTAATGTTTAAGAACTCTAAATTTCCCATCTATTTACTCGTTTCCTTCTTGTTGATATTAACAATTAGCAATTTTATTCCTAGTACTGGATTAAACACTCAAGAAGCTTCTAACTCGGATTATTATAACAAATTAGCTGATATTTTATTTGAACAAGAGCCTACAAATCCAACTCAAATTTTGAAATATAAGTTGTTAGCAGAACAACCTAATTTGATGGATGAACAACCTACTATTAAAAAAGAAGTATTTAATGAAGAGAATATTGGAGATACAAGAAATTTCTATATTATTGAATCTTTTGCAGTTACAAACTATCAATATGTCCAAAAATCTGCAACTATGCTTGCTAAAGGAACAAATTGTTATGTGTATGTTTTAGATAGTATAATCTCAAGTTATGGCGAATCAAGTGCAACAGCTAAAGCTGAGTTGTGGCAAAATCAATTTGATACTGATATTTATCCACATGATGTCCAATATTTCGGTAATCCAGATGGTAATCTTGGTGATATTGATGGTGATCCTCGAGTTACTATTCTTATGGCAACTTTAGATGGTGGAGTAGCTGGATATTTTGATATGAAAAATGAGGTAGTTGCTACAAATTCTAATCAAAGGGAAATGGTTTATGTTGATTACTCTACAACCTATGGTGTTCTCGCGCATGAATTTCAGCATCTTATTCAGTTTAATTATGATGTTTACGAAAGATGGTGGGTAGATGAAGGTTGCGCTGAATTTGCTAAATATCTTTGCGGATATGATGTAGTTGATAATTTAACTCTATTTGCTAGAGATAATTTTGCTCATTATCCTGACACTAGCTTATTATACTGGAATTACTTAAGCGAAGGAGGAAGAGATGTCAGAAATGACTATGGTTGTTCTTATATGTTCATCTTTTATTTTGCTGAAAAGTATGGTGTTAATGCAATAAAAAACTTAGTTGCTCAAACCTCTGTAGGTGCACAAGGTGTAGAAGATGCTCTAAGTTCTATAGGTGTAACTATTGCTTTTAATGATCTTTTCTTAAATTGGGCTACAGCTTTATATGTTGATGATACCTCTTTTGATGGGGGTTTATATGGTTTTGAAAACCTCGATATAGCTATGGACTATGATCTTATAACAACCTTTCCGATTACTAAGACTAATAGGGTGAATAGATATTATGGTATTTATTCAGCTAAGCTGAACTCACCTCTTGATAAAATGATGTTAGAAACAGATTCTGTTGGTAGTAAGTATTTAGGAATCTCAATAGCTATACATGATCTAGATGGCTGGTCAGTAGCAACAAGTGTTCAATCTGGTTCAATTACTGAGTTTTTAAATGGAACTATAGTTGATAAAGCATATATCATCACTAGCATTATGGATTCATCTACTCCCTATGTTTCCAATGACGATCAATTTACAGTAGGAACTATTTACTATGTAGATTTTAGCCTAGCTCAAGGAGCAGCTTTGTATATAGATTCTCATGTTTTCTCATATGACAGCAATACTTGGAATTTTTCATTAACAAATGTAGTAATTTTAGATGAGAATGATACAGAAATAACCAATGAAACAGGTGTAGAAGTGTATGCACAATTCAGATATGAAGGGACTTCGATAGTTTATGATTCTATAATTATGAATTATTCAGTAGTATTAGATTGGTATTTAGAGTTTTCATTACAGTCCTTTACTGAAAATACTTACGAAGTATACGTAATAGCATCAAGTTCAACACAATATGGTCGAGAATTAATAGATGTATTAACTGTAACTCAGATTTTAACGGTTGAAAAACCTGAAGTGTCTTTAAACGTTGATAGCACCGCTTTATATGTTTCTGTAAATGCTAGCTATACTCAGTTAGGAGGTTGGGAAGCCTTTACTGAGAATGTTCAAACAATGATACTCTTATATGATAAAAATGGTGATACAATAAATTCTTTCTCTATAAATTATAATTCTGTAACAAATGACTGGGGAGTAGGTTTTGTAGATTTGAGTACAGTAAAAGGAGAACATTATATTAAGGTTAGTTTTAGATATGCTGATAGAACTGTTAGATCTCCAGAATCAGACCATTTCATTGCTGAAGGAATTCCAACTTCTAATACAAATACAGGTTTTCTTGATTTTTCACCTTGGTTTCTGATTCTTTTAGCTATCTCAGTAATATCTATTCCAATTTTAATCAAAAAATATAGAAAATGATAACTCTGTGAGGGGAAAATATTTTTTTCTTATAAGAAACCAAAATAAATTTTATATACAGAGTTATTGAATGAATATTCATGAGTCAACTAGAGCTATCTGACATTTTTAACGTTGATAGAGAAGGGAAACCAACCATTAAAATCGTGTTATTTGGACCACCCATGAGTGGGAAGACCAGCATGCTAACAGTTTTTAATGCACTAAGAAGAATGGAAAATCCGAAGACAATTGTGTCTTCCTTGACTAAAATACAAGATGATTCTGGTCGAACAGTATTTTTCGATCAAGGTGTCTTTCAAACACCACCTTTTAGAGGAAAGAAATTTGATAGATTAAGATATCAATTATGGACAATTCCAGGTGAAGAAAGACATAAAGTTCAAAGAGACATTGTTATGAAGGGAGTAGACGCTGTTATTATCTTTTTAAATTTCGAAAATGTAGCACAAGGTCAAAATGAAAAGATTATCGATGAAGCTAAAAAGATGATAGGAGAAAAATTTGGAACAAAAATACCAGTTGTTGCTTATATAAACAAATCTGATTTACCAGCTGAAGATAGAATTGATAAAAGGGAACTTATCAAATTGTTAATTGATGCAGGAGCAATTCGGGACGATAAAGCTGCAAATCTTGTAATGACTGGTAGTTGTTTAAATGCTCGAAATGATCTGCTTGCTCTTTTAACATCACCTAAAAGAGAAGAGTTCTTTGATGAAAATAATAGACTGAGAATTGATAAACGCCCCGAATCAGTGTGGTTAATTGTTAGACCTATACAAAAACTGACTCAACTAGCTGTAGAACAAAGATTGGAGTATGTCCAAAGTATGTAAGTAGAGCACTATATCAACATTCATACTTGGATTTTAAAATTCATTACAATAATTGGATTGAATTTAGTTAGCTAATAGCAAAAACCGATATAGAACTTTCCAACAATTGAGATGAGAGTTTAGAATTGGATTACATTATCCAGACTAATTTTAGCCAGTTCGTAAGGAGTATTTTTAGGAATTTCTACTAATCGGAGTTCAAAATTGGTTCTACGGAAATATCTATCTTCAAATTTGAAATACTCATCCATAGTTTTTCTAAGCATCCGATTAAGAGATTCTGTGATGTCTCTTGTTCCTATTGGTTTGGCGTTAAAATACTTATCTTGTACTAATCTTATTAATTCATACTTGCTTAATTTAGTTTGATCTCGTATTCGCAACATTTCTAGTGTTAAAGCAGCACTTACTTGACCACTATAGCAATTGAGTCTATTGATGATTCTTTTATATCTAACTGGATGAGCACCTTCTAAATGAAAACGATCAAGACTCATAAAAGAACCAGCACTATAAGCAATAATTAACCCCATAACAGCATTAAATTCTCTAAGGCGTATAGCTTCATTTAAACGAACTCTTTTACCATTCCCAATGGTAAATAGTTGAGCTGATTGTCGTAGAACGCGATCAATCTGTGCCCTCACCTCTAGTTCGTCCATATCTTGCTTAAACATTTCTAACCACCAGGGTTATGTATGTGTGTGTGCTAGCATTTATATGGCTTAAGCATTTATATACTTTTGCCAGATTAAAGCTTCTTATTATGTTTACGGTTTTGAATCCTTTAAATCTATTTGTTTAACAGATAATTGAATATAAAAACAGAATTTTCAGTATATATTTAAACTTGACTAATTTTGTATCAATTTCATCTTAATTTTATCACCGAGCTTTTATATCATTTCATTTATTATATATTGAATATAACTGTCTAACCAGTAACAAGAATCTTTCTTGTTAGAGTCAAACAGTTTATATAATGAAATCATGAAAAAAAAACAGTGGTGAATTATATGCCTATCGCACCCATGACTAACGCTGTAGGAATAGACTTAGGAACAAGTACAATCAAATTAACTTCTGGAGATCATCATTATCGAATACCTTCAGTTATCGGTACTCCCAATCCTGGATGGCAAGGGATGTCCTCTGATAAAAGCTGGCTGAACAATCTCATTATCGAAGATTCAAAAGGTCAAGAGGTGTATATTGGTGAATTAGCAAGACTTCAGAGTGAAATAAGAAAACCTCTTGCTACTGAAGGAAAAATGAAATCAATTGAAAATAGTCTACTTGCATTAAAAGCAATTCTTAGCCTCATTATGAATTCAAGTTATGAGCAATTCGTTGTTGCTACAGGAGTACCAATAGCAACTGGAGTAGAAGAAAGCAGACAGTTAAGTAGAGGACTAAAAGGAACCCATGAGATAAAAATCAGAAATGATGCTACTGGTGAAGCTAAGCAGATGAAAATTCTCATTGAGCAGGTTTTCATTGCCCCTGAACCATATGGTACTTATTGGCATTCGTTAAAAACTAGTGGAGTTCAAACAGCAGTTGATTCGATAATAGTTGATATTGGACATGGAACTACTGATATTTTGTGTATGTATAAGGGGAATATGATGAGAGCTGCTTCTGGTTCACTTGAAGAAGCTGTTGATAGTCTTACAAATGCACTGTCCAGAGCAATCCAAGAAAAATCTGGTAAAATTATCAGACCTTTTGATTTGATGATGGCTATCGAACAAGGAAAAAAGAATATTCTTGTTGGAGGTAAAGCATTAGATATAGGTGGAGCTATGGATCAAGCTGTTGGTTCTATTGCAGATGTAATAGTAGATGAAAGTAACAGACTTTTGAATAATCTGCCACCTGACGCATGGATTGAAAAAGTTATCATATGCGGTGGTGGTGCTTATGTATTTGGGGATTATCTTAAACAAGCTTTCTTTGAAGCTAACATTGTCAAAAACGTTGATGAAGTTCTTTTCCCTGAAAATGCAGTTATGTCTAATGCTTATGGTTTTGAACAAATCGCTTTAACAAAATTGAAGAAACAATAATATCTCTTTTTATTCTTCTTTTTCATCCTTTCTAGTTATATCCAATTTTTTCTCTAATTTCATTGCATATCCTGGACTTATTGTAAGATATATTACCATTAAAGTTGCAATAATATAAGCAGGATATATCATTAGATTAGTTGGGGAAAAAGGAAAGATGGCAAATAAAAATACAGATATAGCAGTTGTTGCAATCCAGAACCAATCAAAAATTGTTGGGACGCCTTTGAAAGAGGGAAAGGGTATCTTTGATATCATAAAACCAGAAATAATGATTGTCGAAACCATCATTACCCAAGGTTGTGTGTTTGGAAAAATTACTAAACAAGCGATAACCATTCCAGCAAAAGGACTTGGTAGTCCTGTAAAATATGGTGTATGAAGAGGATCTCTTTTAATGAACCTAAATAAACGAAACCATACTGCTGTTAAGAAAATTAAACCTGTCAATACACCAATAACTATGTTCCAAATTCCGATATTTTCCCATTTAGAAACAGTATAACCGATGTAAATAGCAGGAAAAATACCAAAAGAAACAGAATCTACAATTGTGTCTATATCTACAGCTAATTTTCTACTTCCAGCTATTCTAGCTAATTTTCCGTCTGTAAAATCAAAAATTGAACACACAGCCATAATTTTCGCAAACCAAAACGCAAAATTGTCTGGTTCTACAAATGTAAGAACTATTCCAGTTATTGATAATGCGATACTTCCAAAAGTCATAAAATTAGCTAAAATTAGAGCTGATATTCTTATCCATTTTTTCTGAAGAAAAGATATGTCTTGCCAATCCATTCAATCACTGTTATGGTTGCTTTCAGCTAGAACAGAGACTCCTGCTCTTACTATGTCCATTATTTTGTAGTTTAGTATATATTTTTTGTCGTTTATTACCTCTATACTTGTTATAGAACCAAATCTGATCGTTCCAATAACTTCTCCTTGTTTTACTTTATCTCCTACCTTAACATATGCGACTGTTCTACGGGCATATATGCCAGAGACCTGAGTTACAATTGCAGTTGTGTTCTGTTCTTGATTTCTTATTGTAATTTTATTCCTCTGATTTTTCTTTGTATATTTGGGAAAGTATGCTGGCCAATGAGAACCTTTCTTAAACTCAATCTCTCTTACCTCTCCATTAATTGGACTCCTCGTCATATGAACATCAAAAGGAGACATTCTGATAACATTGTAGATTCCTTGCTCTCTTTCTTCTATTTCAACTATTCTTCCATCTGCTGGAGCAAGTATGTGAGAAGAATCAGTTTCAATCTCCCTTGGTGGATCTCGAAAAGTCCAGAGAATAAAAACAAAAGCTATTACAACTAAACCCAAAATAATAAATTGCCATGTTATATTATAAAGTATCCAAAATAGGATTGCTAAAATGAAACTTACAGCTGTAATACTTGAAATTATGCTGTTAATTAAAGCTGTTCCTTTAGCAATTACCACTAGTTTCTACCTCAAACTGTTTTAAATGTAATAAACTTCATTGAAACGAAATTTAAGGATGTTAAAAATCTTCTGATGAAAGAAAAAAGGAAAAAAAGAGATATTATCTCTTTCTTCTAATTACAAAAACAGCAACTGCCATAGACATTAAACCAATTAATATGCCTATTAAAGGTAAAGCTCCTTCACTAGTTGGGGTAGTTGAAGTTTCCACACCACCTAGTGGAATAGTGAAAGTAGTTAGAAGTACATTGCCATTTTCGTCAGTCGCATAGACTTCTAGATAATTCATTTCATCTGCAATTAAACTACTTGTAAACACACTAAATGTTCTTGTTTTACCTGAACCAGTCATACTATAATCTGTAACACCATTTGCTTTCGCATAAAAATTAACAAGATTCGATGTTGCATCTTGTATGACAAAATCTAGTCTTGCGCCTGCAGGAACAGTATTGTTGACCCAATTGGTTGACTGGACTTCTGGTGGTGTAACATCATAGAGTATCTCTCCGACATATTTGTCATCAGAACTCATCACTCTTAAAGTGTAATAATCTTCTGCAGCATAGGTCAGACGGTAACTATACATACCACCACCATCATCAGTTAAAGTAGCTGAACTAGTTGATGTACCTACTGTTAATGTTGCAGTTAGAACTGCTCCAGGATTGAGAGATTCAATGGTGAAATCAGCTCCTGTAGTATCTTTTACATAACTTCCAGTGATTTTCTCTTTCGCAGTCAGCCATTTAAATAGGTTCTGAGTGAATACATCATTAGCTGTACCTGAATTATACGAGTTCTTATATCCTGAGGAGTCCATGAAGAAATTCGTGGATATTACAACTACTCGACCACCATTACTATTTTCATGTATAACTGTCGTTGCTTTATTGTTATATGTTACCAATACTTCAGCATTTGCACCAGCATAAAGATTTGTACCATACTGATCAATGTAGTCAACTCCATCTGTTATTGCATGTGCTTGGATAACTCTTGCTTTTTGAGCACTAGCAAATACATATGGATTAGCATTGGCTGAAATATCAAAAGGTGCAATCAGTTCATTCAATCTGGTGATATTATTGCCATCTAGAACTGTTATAGCTCCTGATGTATATTCGGATAATCCAAGGAATTCTATGAATAGACCTCCACCACCTGAAACAAAGTTTTGAATCGCTGTTATCTCACTATCCGTGATTTCTGTATATCCTACTAAATCAAGATTCACATCAAAGTGTCTATCAAATGGATCAGCTAGCCAAATTGCGTCATAGTCACTAAGCAAATCTTCTGTAATAACATTAGCATCACCTGTTATATTCCACCATTTGTATTCATTAATTGCATAACCCCTATCTATTAGGTCTGTGATAGCAGTGCTAAATTGACCTAGAAGATTGTCAATTCCCCAAGATGTAAACATCTTTGCATACAAAATTTTACCTTTTCCTTCAGTAACGGTGAATTTAAGATAAGTCTGAGCAGTAACTCCACCAGCTGTTTCGAAAGTGATATAACCATCATAAACACCTAGGGTTGCATCATCTGGAATGTCGATTGCCAAATAATAATTCTTAGTCCATGGTCCAGTCCAAGAAGTTGTATTCAAGTTAACTATAGTACTTACATTCCCTGTTATTACAGGTGGGAGATCATTCCATGGAGTAGATGAAACCGATTCTACAAATAATTCTGCATGAAAACCTTGAGGAATTTCTCTGTAGGTTACAATCGGATAATTAGGAATCGCCCAAATTATTGCGGGAAAACCACTTCCATTTGTAGGAGCAGCTAGTATCCTCTGATATGCATCATAAAAATCTGGTATACCAGCACCATAACTTAAATAAGACATTGTTCCAGGATCTGCTGATTTCATCAGAGCTGCTTTAATCAGACCAGGATCATAGGTGATTCCTTGATCTTTAAGAGCATCTATTAAAACTGCAGCCCCACCTGCTATATGAGGTGCAGCCATAGAGGTTCCACTATACATAACATATTGTGAAGGGCCTGCAATAGAACAACTTATAATATCTTTGCCTGCTGCAGCAACATCAGGTTTAATGTATCCATCTGCAGATGGACCTTTAGAACTTGGGCCATATCTTGCACCATTTACATCAGTTCCAGCGACACAAATAGCGTTTGGAGCGGTACTAGGTGCACCTACTGTAAAGAAGCCACTTTCTCCTTCATTACCTGCAGACACAGCAACAACAACTCCTTGACTTATAAGTTCTTCAACAGCAATTTCAGTAGCGCTCATACCTTCACTGTCACCACCACCCCATGAGAGGTTAGCAGTATCTATACCGATTGTAGGTCCATAATCCAAGGCAGCTAATGCAGCTAAAGTGTAAATCTCAGGACCAGAACCACCGACTCGAGCGACAAGAATTCCAGCTTCTGGAGCCATACCAATATATGATGGATTACCAATACCTGCACCGGTTGCAATTCCTGCAGTGTGAGTACCGTGACCATTGGAATCATCAATAGAAAGGTCATTACCGTCGTATCCGTAGATATCAAGCAGAAATGATTTACTATTAGTAGTGTCAATTCTTCCAGTAAAGTCAACGTGTCCAGTATAAATTCCAGAATCAACATCGTAAACTACAGTTGTTCCACCTTTATACCCTAAATCCCATAGCGGTTCTAAATTGATTAAATCTCTAGATGCAATGGTATCCATACCAATGTCGTTTGTTGTGGAAACAGATCCTGTGAATTCCATTTTTGAGTTAGTTAAATCAAAAACACGATCTACTCCCTTGATTTTATTATATTCATTTTTCTTGCTTAACAAATCTTGTTCTACTACCATTTTTAAGTTTTCAAAAACTAAGTAAGGTTCATTATTAGCTACGTAATTATTGAACGAAGCTTTATTTTTGAAATGTAAGACTAAGGTTCGAATTGAGTCAATTATGGGCTGTTCTTGTTGTGATGTAGCATCTTGAACAATCTCAATATCAAATCCTTTTTTCTCTTGTGCTACTGATGTTAAAATCATCATGGAGCTCATTTGTAGCATCAAAATGGAGAATAGAAAGACAGTTGAAACAATAATTGCTTTTCGTTTCATAAAAGAACTATATTGGAATACTTCATAAATTTTTTTGAACCTCAGTTTTTTCTTTATAAGAAAATGTATTGATACTGTAATTTTTAAAATAGTATCAGCTTACTTTTTCATAAGTGAGTTTATGGAGTTAAAAACAGATAATATATCGTTATATCAGGTTGATGCTTTTACCGAAGAAGCTTTCAAAGGAAATCCTGCTGCAGTGTGTGTCTTATACGATGAATTCAATGATGAAATACTTCAAAAAATAGCTGCGGAAATGAACTTATCAGAAACAGCTTTTGTTAGAGTAAATAGAGATATTCCTGTTATTGAACAAACTGTTTTCTCTCTGAGGTGGTTTACCCCTGAAGTGGAAGTAAATTTGTGCGGACATGCAACTCTAGCCACAGCAGCGATTCTATTTTACCAGCTTGATGTGAAAGCTGAGGAAGTTTTTTTTGACACTATGAGTGGAAGACTCTCAGCTAAAAGATTCAACAATAGCATAGCACTTAATTTTCCTAAAAATGACCCAGAACAAATCTCAGTTCCAGATAAGTTATTATCTGCCTTAGGCATAGAAAAATACGTAAGTGCTGGATATGCTAAAGGTGTAACAGATCTCTTAATTGAAGTTGAAACTGAATTAGAGGTAAAATATCTTAAACCAGATTTTTCAAAACTAAAAAAACTCCCTTTAGAACAAGATATTAGAGGAGTAATTGTTACAGCAAAGAGTACATCTGATGTAGATTTTGTTTCACGTTTCTTTGCACCTTGGGTGGGAATAAGTGAAGATCCTGTAACAGGTTCAGCACACACTATTCTTACTCCTTATTGGTCAAAGAAGTTATTTAAAACCGAGATGAAAGCAAGACAAATTTCGTCTAGAGGTGGAGAAATAAGTGTCAGATTGCTTGAGGATGAACGAGTAGAAATAGTTGGGAAAACAAAACTTGTTTTAAAAGGAGAATTGTATCTGTAAGTAAATTATTCTTCTGAGTTTTCTTCAATTTCCTTTTCACTGGACACTTCTAATTCTTCTTCTTTTTTCTTCTTGGACTCAGCAGTATATTTCTTAAGGTTATCAATCTGAGAATCGATCATTTGATTTATTTTAGCTGCTTTTATTTCTGTGTTTTTCATTGGATCACAAGGAGGTTCAGCTATGTGCAAAGGACATGTTTCACACAATTCTAAGTTGGCACGTTTTCCTCTAACGATGGTAAAGAGAACTAATTCAACTGGAATCAATAAACCAAGAATTAATCTGATCCACCATGTAGGTCCTAGTACTATAATAGAAATATACGCACCAATTGCTAAACCTAAAATACCTCTAAACAAAGCTTTGAACCATTTATTTTTTGGATGTAATAATAAATGTAGACCTAGTGCAATAATACCTGCACAATAGACAATAGGAAGAATAATAGCATTATTTAAGAAAAAATCATAAGCTGAGAAGAAAGCTATTAGAAATCCTCCTAACATTGAATACAAACTTGTGCAACCAACACATAATTTGATTCTTCCTAAGTTAAAATAATGATTCTTATAAACACTACAAGTCGGATGATGCGCAAAATTTTGCCATGAGGTTAGTTTAAACATAGCCCAAATTACACGTAAAGGAGTGATTTTAGCCAGATGTACTTCCTCAGATAAATAAGGTGTTTCTATTTCATCGATGTCCATTATCTCACCTTTACTCTCTATCTTTTTGATTATAATAAAACAACTATGTTATATTTATTTGTATAAGGAAAAAAAATAAAAAAAACGAAAAAAGTATTGATTATGCTGGTGGGAACAATGGTGGAATATCGTCTGTAGCAGCTAAGAAGTACATGTATACGTGTCCTAACCATTTTGCTATTCTCAAGACGAAATCATAATGCAGTTTGAATCTCTTACCCATAATCAAAACGGTAATACAGTTAATGAAAAATGTAAAACCAATTATGATTCCAAAGAGCCACATTACTAGCATTATAACAAAACCATATACGATTTGCAGTAACCACCTTATAATACAGAAGTTTACTCTGCTTGCTTTTTCTTTAAAAGTAGGTAGCGACATGGTATTATAAATTAAAACTTGCTCCTATATAAAATTATGTGCAACGGAAAACACAGAGCCTATAGTGTTTTTGTGGTTTGAAAAAAAACAAAAACACTTTTCTATTCTTTATAAATACTCAAATGAAACCTTTCTTGAAATTCTCATAGCGTGTAAATACAATTCTAAAATCTTGTAATTACGGTTGCACTGAATATCTCATAAGTGTGGAGAACAGTATTAAATCATGAAGGTTCTAATAACTGGGGCATTTGGTAATGTAGGTCAGAATGCTGTTGAGATTCTGATAGAAAGAGGATATTCAATTCGATGTTTTGATTTGAAAAATTCTAAGAATGTACGAATAAAGAATAAATTACAACGAAAAGGAAATTTTGAGGTTGTTTGGGGAGATATTAGGGATTCTAAGATGATAAGGAAAATTATACAAGATGTGGAGTTTATAATTCATCTTGCTGCAATTATTCCTCCTTTAGCATATGAAATCCCTAAACTAGCATATGATGTTAATGTGAAAGGTTCAATTAACCTAATTAAAGTAGCAGCATTGATGAAAAAACCTCCTAAATTTGTTTATGCTTCATCAATTGCAGTTCATGGAAATAGAATGGCTCATATACCTCCGACAAAAGTCGATGATCCACTAAATCCGCTAGAATATGATAACTATGCTCATCATAAAATAGAAGTAGAAAAATACTTGAGACAAACAAAAATACCTTGGACTATTCTCAGATTTGGGGCAATAACACCATATGAGCTAGGTTGGACAATACCTGAAATAATGTACGAAATTCCGCTAGATCAAAGAATAGAGGTTGTTGATTCGAGAGATGTAGCATTAGCTTGTGTAAACGCACTATCTGCAGAAACTATAGGTAAAACTCTTCTTATTGGAGGAGGAGAAGGAAATCAACTATATCAAAGAGATTTTGTTTCATTGATTCTAGATGCTATAGGTGTAGGGATGTTGCCTGAAGAAGCTTTCAGGAAAGCTAAAAATTTAGATGATTATTATCACTGTGACTTTATGCAGACAAAGGAAGCACAAGAATTATTACATTTTCAGAGATTTACATTCAAAGACTTCTTAAGAAAATTTAGAAGAAAAGTCAGTTTTAGAAGATTTATAATAATTATATTCAGACCGATTGTTAGAGCAATAATGCTATCTAAATCTCCTTATTATGAAAAAGCTAAGAAGCAAGTTAAGAGCGATAAAAAGAAAAAACATTCTGTTTCAATATAATGAAATCATTTCAATTCGCTTTTACTTTTATATTTTTACAACAAAGAAATACACAGAGAAAAAAGTGTAGAATTTAGATAATTTATTTTTTAATAATGGTAAAATATATATATCACTAAATGACACCTTCAAACATAAAAAATAGCTTTCGAATAAGCTAAAACATAGTGTAAATAACTTAATCCGACTAGGTGATTTTATGAGTGAAAAGACGAAGAAAGAACTCGTTGTTGGTATAGATTTAGGAACTACTAACTCTGGTATTGCTTACATGGTAGCAGGTAAACCTGAAATTATTCCTAATGTTGAAGGAGGTAGATTAACTCCTAGTGTTGTCTCATTTAATGAAGATGGCACAAGAACAGTTGGTATCCAAGCTAAAAGGCAAGCTATTGCTAATCCTGAACACACCATTCGTAGTATTAAACGAAAAATGGGTACCAAGTTTACGTTCAAAACTTATGATAATGAATATCGACCTGAAGAAATTTCTGCAATGATTTTATCTAAAATGAAAGAAGATGCTGAATCCTATCTAGGTCAGAAAATCCACAAAGCAGTTATTACAGTACCTGCTTATTTTAGTGATTCACAAAGACAGGCTACTAAAGATGCTGGTGAAATTGCTGGTTTAGAAGTTCTTAGAATTGTAAATGAACCTACTGCTAGTGCTTTAGCATATGGTCTCGATAAAGAAGGTGCAGAGAGAGTCCTTGTTTTTGACTTAGGTGGTGGTACCTTCGATGTTTCCATTTTAGAACTCGATGAAGGTTTATTTCGAGTTGTTGCTACAAGTGGAAATAATCTCTTAGGAGGAGATGACTGGGATCAAAGGGTTATAGAGTGGATGATTGAGGAATTTAAGAAAAAGGAAGGAATTGATTTAGCAAAAGATCCTAAAGTAGTTCAAAGACTCAAAGATGCTGCAGAAGAAGCGAAAATTGAACTTACTACAAAACTAAAGGCACATATTAGCCTTCCTTACATTACTGCTGATGCCTCTGGTCCAAAACATCTTGACCTAGAACTATCCCGAGCAAAGTTCGAGGATATGACACAAGATTTGGTCGAAAAATGTGCAGAACCTTCTAGGCAAGCAATGAAGGATGGTAATATTAAACCAAGCGATTTAGACCAAATTATACTAGTAGGTGGAGCAACAAGGATGCCAATGATTAGAGACATGGCGAAAGAACTCTTTGAAAAAGAACCTCATAAAGGTGTCGCACCTGAAGAGGTTGTTGCACTAGGTGCTGCAGTACAAGCTGCTGTATTAGCTGGAGAAGTTAAAGATATCTTGCTTTTAGATGTAACCCCACTCACTTTAGGTGTTGAAACCTTAGGTAATGTAATGACTCCTCTAATTGAACGAAATACTACTATCCCAGTAACCAAGAAAAATGTTTTTACTACAGCTGCAGATATGCAAACTTCTGTAGATATCCATGTTCTTCAAGGTGAAAGAACTATGGCTGCTGATAACATAACTTTGGGAAGATTCCAATTAGTAGGAATTCCTCCTGCTCCTCGCGGTATACCACAAATTGAAGTTTCTTTTGATATAGATGCTAATGGTATACTTCAAGTATCAGCTAAAGATTTAGGAACTGGTAAAAAACAGAGTATTGTTATTCAATCTTCACATCTTTCAGATGAAGACATTGAGAAAATGAAAAATGATGCAGAGAAATATAAAGAGGAAGATTCCAAGCGTAAAGAGCTTATCGATGCAAAAAATACTGCAGAACAAGCTGTTTATTCAACTGAAAAAACCTTGAAAGATTTAGCAGATAAATTAACTGATTCGGAAAAGAAAAACCTTGAAAGCAAATTGGAAGGACTCAAGAAAGAGATGGAATCGGAAGACTCTAAAAAAATCAAAGCTAAAACTGAAGAACTGATGCAAGAAATGATGAAATTTTCTCAGAGAATCTATGCAGAAACAGGCCAGGCACCTGGAGATTCAGGTCCTCAACCTGGAACTTATAGTACTGGAGCTCCTACAGACCAAGATCAAACAAAACAAGATATTGATGAAGAACAAGTAATCGATGTTGATTATGAACCGGTAGAAGATGAAGATTAGATCTTCATTTTTCTTTTCTCTTATACCGATAATATTTTTATTACTTTACTTTTTTTATCATATATCTCCATTTGGTTGAGGAAGTAAGATGTCTAACAAGAGAGATTACTATGAAGTTCTTGGTGTTACTAAAGATGCTTCAGAAGCAGATATAAAGAAAGCTTTCAGAAAGAAAGCAATGGAATATCACCCTGATCGAAATCCAGATAATCCTGAAGCAGCTGAGAAATTTAAAGAAGCAACAGAAGCTTATGATATTTTATCAAATCCAGAAAAACGATCTGCGTATGATAGGTATGGCTTTGCTGGTGTTCAATCAGACTTCTCCTCTGTAAATGTTGGAGATTTTTCAACTTTTTCTGATTTATTTTCATCATTATTTAGAGATGATTTTTTTGGTGATGACATCTTTAGTCAATTCTTTGGAGGAAGAAGCCGTACTCGTCGTTCTTCAAGTCCTCAAAAAGGTTCTGATTTGTTGATGGATTATAAAATAGGATTCGAAGAAGCTATATATGGCACAAAGAAAATTGTTGAAGTTCCTATAAAGAAGGAATGCCCAGACTGTAATGGTACAGGAGCACAAGAAGGTACTTCTCCTAAAAGCTGCCCAAATTGTCAAGGTTCTGGAGTTGAAACTGTTCAAAGACAAATGGGTTTTACTCGATATATTTCCCAACAGGCTTGTAGTAAATGTAATGGAAAAGGGCAAATTATAGATAAGCCATGTAAAACTTGCAGTGGTTCTGGGAGATCTGATGAAAATGAAAAGATCAAGCTAGACATTCCACCAGGTGTGGATTCGGGTTTTAGGTTGAGGATTAGAAATAAAGGAGAGGAAGGACGTTTAGGAGGCTCAAGAGGAGACCTTTATGTTAGATTATTAGTTGAAAGTCATGATTTTTACAAACGCCAAGGTGATAATATTATTGTAGAGTTAGATATACCTTATGCATTAGCAATCCTTGGTGGAGAAATTACAATCCCTACTCCTTATGGAGCTGAAAAAGTTAAGATTCCTAAGAAAACAAAAGAAGGTCAGATCTTACGACTCCAGAAAAAAGGTATTCAACGTAGAACTCAATATGGAATGAATTATGGTGATTTTCTTATTCTTATTCACTACAGTATTCCTAGCAAATTAGATGATGAAGAAAAAGAATTACTTCAGAAATTAAAAGAAATTTCTAAACTGCCATCAGAACAAGAAAAACTATTCAGTAAGCTCATTAAAGATGCAAAAAACAATTCTGTTAACGAATAACTTACGATTCTTTCAGATACTTTTTTAATTCCAAAATTATTATTAGTTATTGATGAGTGAAGAATTTATTCGTTGTAAAGAATGTGGTAATTTAAATATTCAAGGTTCAAAACGGTGTGTTTTTTGTAATTACGAATTTGAAAAAGAATCAAATGAACCTGAAGAAGTGGAAGTCCAAGGAGATACTTCTGTACCATCAGTCGAAACGATACCTAGTCCTAGCGATATAAAGAAAGAATCAGAAAAAATTTCGTTACCAAAGATTCCTGATATTTCTGTTGCTAAACAAGATCAAAAGAAAGAGAAAAAACAACTTAAAGTTAAATCACTCGAAGAAGTAACACTCACTAGAAAATTCTTCATTATATCATTGTATTCAATCTTAATCGCTATAGTACATTATCTACTAAATCTTTTGATTTCAATTATCTCAGTTAGAATCGAGAATCCTAATGTTGACGCTTACCCCTTAGTTCCAGAACTTAATCAATACGTAGCAATAAACGCAGTTAGTATCATCCTAGGGATACCTTTTGCAATTGCTATAGGATACATAATAGGAAAAATTGTTAGGCGATTCAATGCTAAAAAAACAAATATGATATTATGGTTCAGCTACGCTGTGTTGCTTGATTTAATAATAAATATAGTACTTGCTATCATCTTAATTTATATTTCAGGAGCATTGTATGAAAATGATGTATTATTCTTAAAATTAGCAGGATCGGCTTTTATTTTTGTTGTTGTAAGTATACTAACTTTATTCTTACCAATGATTTCTGGATCATTCCTAATATTCACTAATATTGACAAAATATTCTTTCCAAAAAAATATGTTGAATTTTAGTGGTGAATTTAGTGGGATTTGATAATGATAAATTAACCAAATTCCTTAGACATGAGATAGATTCTATAAATATGCATCTTCCAAAAAAAAGAGTAAATTTAGAAATGGCTCTTAAAGGCTACAATTTTTATGTTACAAAGGAAGACGCTCAAATCTATATAGATGAAGAAGAAGTTCAATTGCTAAGTGAACTTTGTCCTTCTGAAAAACAAACAAAGGTGTTTCTTCCTATTCTTATTATACGAAGACGTGATCTTGGAGCAGGTACTTACATAATTTCAGGAGAACTTATAGAGCAATTTTTGGTTCTAAAAGCAATTGGAAGAATTGAAATGGATTGGAAACAATTCATAAAAAAAGAATATAAATCCAATACATTCTTTTTATATAAACCAGATTTAATTGAACTTAGAAAAAAATTACCAACAAGCACAATTATTGGATTTTCATAGAAGTGATAGAATGAATAAATATGCAATATCAAAAGACAATCATCTAACAAGAATTGAGATGATTAGAGATTATATGAATAAAACTGAACTAGGCTCTTTTATTTTTTTCAGTCCTCTATCGATTTATTACCTTACTGGATATCATTTTATTCCAACTGAACGCCCTATTGCATTGGTTCTTCCGATTTCAGAAGAACCTTGGTTTTATGTTCCTAGATTAGAACAAGAGCATTTAATCGAAAAGATATCTTGGGTTGGAAGAGAAATCTATTTTGAATATCCTGATGAGAAACATCCCGCAAATATTTTCATAGCTAAACTAATTGAAAACAAGTTGACTGACAAGACAATCGGAATGGAATCAGCATCATTCTCAAATTATTGGGGTTATGAAGGACCAAAATTAACAGATTTACTCGAGAATCGGACTAAAATAGAACTCAAACCAACATTAATACAAGATATCAGAAAAATAAAGGATGATGAAGAGATTAATTTAATAAAAATTTCAGCCAAGTATGGTGATTTAGCCCACAAACTATTACAAAAATATACAGTAGAAGGAAAAAATGAAGTCGAAGTTTCATTACAAGCATGTATTGAAGCTTCTGAACAACTTCTTAATGATTTAAAAGGTATAATACCAAGAGGTTTGTTACCTGCTAATGCAGGTTATAGAGGACAAATAGGTGAATGGTCTGCGATTCCTCACTCTGTTCTTCAAAAAACTGTTTTCAAGAAAGGAGATGTATTAGTAACAGGTGCATCTGCTAATATCTCAGGATATCATTCTGAATTAGAAAGAACTATGTTTATTGGGTCTCCAAACGAAAAACAGAGACGTTATTTTGCAGTAATGAAGAAAGCTCAAGATGCGGCTCTAGAAACCTTTGAACCAGGAATACCTTGTAGTGATGTTGACAAAGCTGCAAGAAAAGTTTTCAAGGAAGAAGGATTCTTTCATCTAGTACAGCATCATACTGGTCATTCAATAGGTCTAGAGGGACATGAACCTCCATTTTTAGATATAGGGATAGATGAAATTATCAAACCAGGTATGGTGTTTACTTGCGAACCAGGTATTTATGAATACAAATTCGGTGGATTTAGACATTCAGATACTGTTATAATAACTGAAGATGGTTCAGAACACATTACTCCTTATCCGAGAGATTTAGATAGTTTAACTATCTGATTCCTCCATTTTTCTTTTTTTTTAATTTTTTGTAATAATATGGACTTGTTTTTTATCTATGAAGATGGTTTCTTCAGCTTGAGTAACTGGACTTTTCGTTGCTTCTATTAATACTGGATAGCCATCAATAATATGATCATTCTGGAGTTTCATATTTGCTTTTTCAATGTCTTCGATAGAAAATCCGGCATTATATACCCATCTCCAACTGAAAGGTAATCGATGAAAATTCTCATCAATAAACTGATAAATCTTCCTTATTTTTTCACTCATATCCTTTTCTTTTGATTTTCGAAATTGTATGAAAATTGTTTCTTCTTTACTGTCAGTTATTCTACCTATACCTGTAGTTACAAACGGTTCAATTGCATACACTCTACCAACTTGGAAACGATGAGAATTATCACGTATTCTCTTTGAGACTTTATAGTTGGGAATTGATATTCCATCATGTAAAGAATATTGGGACATTGAGTGACCACTGAGATTTACAATTGATTGAAAACCTTCAGCTTCAATAATCTGTTGAACAATCTCCCCAACAGTATATACACTTACATTTGGTTTTACAATAGCAATAGCCTCATCTAGAGCTTTTCTTGCAGTAACTTGCATGTGTTTCCACTTGTCATCGAAAATGTATGTTCTAGCTGCATCAGTTAAGTAACCATTCACAGACACACCTGCATCTACTTTTACTATAGATCCTGCTGGAATAGTACTATCATCATTTATTATTGGAGAATAATGAGCTGCAATTTCATTAATAGAAATATTAACAGGAAATGCAGGTTTAGCTGAGTTTTTTCTTATAAAATTTTCAGCTTCTTCTGCAATATCTAGAAGTACTACTCCAGGTTTAACTTTAGATTTTATATGCTCGAAAGTTTTAGCCAAAATTTCTCCTGATTTTTTGTAGTATTGATAAGCTTCGTTCATTCGTATCGTTTCTCTTTAATTCATGAACATCACTTTGTCATATATTATTTGTGTTTTTACAGATTTTTTTCTTTTGCTTGCGCTAGAATTGAATAGAAAGTTTTACCTAATGCTGTTGAAATTAAAGTTGTTTTTGTGTTTCCTCTAGAACCAATTGTTTCAAAGAATCCTATATCTCGAAGTTTTGTAATATTCCATTTTATTGTAGAAAATGACATGTTCAACTTACTAGATATTATTTCTGATAATCGATTTAATGATATATTCTTCTTTTCCAGTAATTTATAACTTAGAAAGAAAATCTCTCTCTGTTTCTCGTTTAATTGGTTAAGAAGTAGAAACATACTTTTATTTAATATTTCGAGTAGAAATAGGTTGTCTTTTTCAAGCTCTCTTATTCTCTCTTGCGCAAAGGCGATCCCTTCTTTTAAGTAGTCTGGATCTTCCAGCTGTTCGCTTAAGAATCTCGCTGGGGTTAACAAAACGTTCACCTATCATATTTTTTACACCTCTGCTTTTGAGTACAATACAGTTTAGCATAGATGTTTTTATCTTTTTCGACTTACAAGTAAGATAGAGTTTAAGAATGTAGATTAACAGAGTAAAATTTGCTAGAAAGAATCTATGAGCCCAGACTCTGTACATTCATAGATTTTATAAGATAAATATAATATCTACAGATATAGAAATGTGTGAGATAAATGAGCACAGAAGAAACCAATATTTTCCAGCCTTGTTCTCCTAACGATTTTTATGGTTTAAGAGAGATTCTTAGTGAGTTTAACAAAGTGGTAAATCAGATGAAGAAAGAAGAGGGAAGAGTTCATTCCATTCTTGTTATTGGAGATGAAGGAACAGGCAAAAGTTCTCTTTTATCGAAATTACATTCAACTCTTATTGGTAGGAAGGATATCGGTCACATAATATCACTAGTACCTGAGGAAAAAATGCTCTTAGAATTCTTCAAAGAGTGGAAGAATGTAATTGATGAATTGTCTCCTGATTGGCGTTCTATGATAGAGAAAGTTGGTAAAAAGAAACTAGGAGATGATTTACCAGCTTTGAAAGAATCAATTAAGAAACAAAGCTCTCAATCATATACAGAAGCTATGGTGGAATTATTTCTAGAGAATTTAGACAAAATAGATCAAAAATTAAAAGAAACTCAAACAAATCTGTTTTTCTTCTTTGATAACCTTCACTTGTTCAAACTGATGGATATGCAAGAATTTTACCCGATATATTCCACTATTATCAAAGAAATAGTAGAGAGAGATTACAATATGTTAATCATCTCGGCTTTTAATGAAAGATATCTATACGACTTTGACTACGAAAAGAATCTTACCAATAATTCGAATATTTTTAGAACAGAACCTCTTTCAGTTTCTGAAACTGAGATTTACTTACGAAGAAAAGCACCAAACCTTGTTAACAAAGGTCTTTTGGAACTCGTAACAAATAGTCAAAGATCATTTTTTGATTTGAATTTAGGAACAAGATTTGTAGAAAAAAGTTTTGGAATCGATGATTTTGTAGAGCGTGATATTCCAACATTATTTAGTTTAGGTGAAGATGAGGAAGCTGCTTTGTTAGAAATGTCTTCTTATAATGAAAATCTTTTTCTCATAGAACAATTAACTGCATATATCCCACATGAAGCTTTAAAATCACTTGAATCTAAAGGAATACTCTGGTTAGGTACTACACACGTAAGATTATTACAAGAATCATTACTTACAGCATTGAAATTCAGAATGAGACTCTTTAGTCCAATAACAACCCTTATGGTTACACTAGATTCAATTCTTGAAGATTTAGATAAATTCATAGCTCCAACTGAAAAAGTAATAGCTAAAGTTTCAGATTTGACAAGAAGAATAAGAGATAGGCTTGCGGATTTTGCAATAGCTTCTAAAATTAAAAGAGTAGTAAATATGTGTATTCAAAGAAAAATGTTTCAGCGAGCTTATGATTTTGCTATTATTAATGCGATTCAATTTGAACAAATTAATGAATTGGAACAAGCTGGAGGATTCTGCGAACAAATAGCACGAGAATTTGAAGAGAAAAACTACTATTTTGCTGCTAAACTCTACCTGAAATCAGCTTCTTATTATAGCGTAGTTGATGAGGAGCTTAAAGCTAATAGATCATATGCAAGAGCTGCTGACCAATTTGAAAAACAAGCTCTTTCTCTTCCAATTGAAACTAGCGAATACGCAGTACGTGGATATTTGAAATCGTGTTTGAATTGTTATAAACACATGGGCGATAAAACCAACTATGATAGAGTTAGAAAGAAAGCAATTGAAATGTATGAGAAAGAAAGCATACATCATAATTACTTTACAAATTTAGTATATGAAAAAGAAGAAGAAAAATCAGTTCTAGAAATAGAACCTCAAAAAGAAAAGGAAGAAAAAACTGAAAAAATAGATGAAATATCTATAGAGAATATTGAAAAGGAATTAGATTTTTAGGTGAAAAAAAATGTCTGAACGAATAATAAAAGATTTAGATAAATTAAGAAGAGATATTGGAAATCTAGATGTTGAAATAACTAATTTCAGAGAATCTCTAGAAAATTTGCAAGAATTACACCAATTCTATCAAACCTTGGCAACATTAGTCCAAAATAAATTCATTGGATTAAATGAAAAGTTGCGTGTATTAATAGAAGAAAATAAAAACTCATTAAATGAAACAATTACATCCACTACTTCAACTGAGAAGAAATTGATTGATGAGTGGACTGTTACACAGACTGAATTTGTTGGAAGTAAATTAGATTCAACAAAAGCAGAATTAGCAAAACTTCAAGATGCTATTATAACTCTTTTAACAGAAAGTAAAACGAATTTTGATGATTATTCCAAATCATTTAGTAGTAAAATCTCAACTACTTTAGGATCTCATGAAAAAGACTTAGAACGTTTAGCGAACAACCAAGTAAATGCCTTTCGAAAAGCAGTTGATGATGTAAAAGAAAATGCTAGCCAGATTAAAGCAACTAATCTTTCATCTTTCCAAAAAAACAACTCTGATATGAGAAAACAACTTGAAACAAATATCAATATCGCAGAAAATATTATGCAAGAATCAATAGAACATATGCGAGCTGAATATGGAGATAAACTAACTGAAAACATGGAATCTATCTTTGAGAGTTTTAATAGAATTAAAAGTGAATTAGGTCAGTTAGTAAGTAATGCTGTACAACGAATACAAGCAGAGCTTTCAGGTGTAACAGATACAATGGATAAATACTTGGTAGATGAAATTGCAAAAATACAAGATGTTTTGGCGGAATATGAAAAAGGTATGATTGATGTTAATGAAGTTGCTTTAAGTAATTTTAATACTTCAAAAGAATCGATGCTAACTACCTTTGATGATATAACTAAGAAACAATATGATACTAAGGATTCTGAATTGATAGAATTCGAATCATCATTTAATGACACAGTAGATGGAATTTTAGTAAATCTATCAGAACAATCTGATGTTGTAAAAACTGAAATTAAAAATTATGTTGCAAACGAACAATCTGATCTCAATAATCATTTTGAGAATATTCTTGGAGATTTATCTCAAAAGATTGATACAATCCAAAAAGACACTACTAAATTAGTAAATGATAAGACTGCAACCATCGAAGAAGATGTAGTTACTTTGAAAACATCTATCGAAAGAACAACTCAACAAATTTCTTCACAAATTGATTCTGCTCAAAAAGATGCTTCTACAGCTGTTGTATCCTTAGCTTCAAGTGCTAGAAGCAAAATTTCTGAAACTCAAAATTCGACGATTTCAGATCTTGATACTGAAGCAAAGAACCGTATTAAAGGAGCTGAGCAAGCAGAAAAAATGAAGAAAGATGTAATTGGAAAAATTGAGAAATTAGAAAGAACTCTTGAAATCTTGAAAAATGAATTAGGATCGTGAAAAAAATGGAATCAACATTAGAAAGTTTAGGTTTATCAAAAGATGAGGTTCAAGTATATGCTACTGTAGTTCAATATGGTTTTAGAACTTTGGGACAAATTCAGTCTTACTACAAACAATCTGCAGAAACAATTAATACAGCTCTAAAAAGTTTAGTTGGCAAAGGTTATATAAAAGAAATCAAAGCAAAAAATTCAGAAGGAACCTCGTATTTTATACCACTTCCACCTCAAATAAAACTTACTGAAGACGTATCTATTCGTCTTGAAAATGAATTAAAAGCTTTAAGTGATGATGTAAAAGCTGATTGGAATAAGACTATGACAAATTTCAGGTCTCAATTATCTTCATTTCATAACCAAATAACTAAAGATACAGATACTCATGCCTCTGAGATATCAAAGACAGCTGCTACATTCTTAGAATCTATATCTGATATTGTTTCATCAAGTAAGGCTGAATCATCTGAAATAATTAACAGATTAAAAAATGATACAACTACTGTTTCCTCAACAAATAGTGATGCTATTACAAAGACTGCTCAAAGAGTAAAAGATAATGTTCAGACTTCCTTCGATTCAACAATTCATAAAATAGGAGAACATCACGATGCATTTAAATTAAAAATTGAGGAAACTCTTGGTTCTTTGCAAACTGAGCATGACACAAGAGTTCAAGCTCAGTTAGATTCACTAATTGAAAAAGTAGAGGGAATAAAAACAAGCTTAGCTTCACAAATTGACGAGTTTAATCTAAAATCGAAAGAACAAAAATCTATTATTGATAAAATGACAGATGAGAGTGTTAAGCAACTTTTAACAGATTCTTCAATGGTCTCAAAAGATTCAACCAAGAAACTTTCTGATACTGTAAACAAAATTATCTCTGAATATGTGCATAAATTAGATGAATATCAAGTAAAAGTCAAGGAAATTCTTGTTTCTCTTAATGATGAATTAAAGAAGTTAGAAGAAGCGACAACAAATCGAATCAGAACTTCAATTGATAAATCTAAAGAAACAGCTGTTAATATCCTTAAAGAAAATGAATCACATTTTGTTGATTTGCTGAGTGCTACAAAAGTAGATACTGTTGGGAAATTAGGTAATCTTATCACTCAAACAGAAGCTAAAACAGAAGAAATGAAAGAAAAACTGAGTTCTGATTTAACTTCTTATTTAGATGATTTTAAGAAAAATAGTGATAATTTACTAGGTTTGCTTAATGAAGGAATTGAAAATGGTTTTACTTTATTTGAAGAAAATCTATCATCATCAATAGAAAATGTCAGTAATCAGATAAAGCAATTTGTAGAAGAAATAATGTCAGTTTTTAGAGAATCAACTAATGCCTACCTCACTAAATTAAATAAAACTACAACTAAATATGAAAAATCGTTAAACGAAAGACAGGAAGCATTTCTTTCTTCACATGAAGAATTCAAAACAAATTTCGTAAATCACTTGAATGAATTGAAAGATAATGTTACATCTAATATTGAGAAAAATGTGAATGATAATGATAATGCTCTAAAGAATCTATTGACAGAAAAAGAGAATAATTTTGTATCTGAAGTTGAAACTTTCTTGGATGAATTCTCTAAAAGAGGAAGAGATGTTAGAGATGAAGTTCCAAATATCGTTCAAATTAATTATCAAGCAAGTCTTGATAGATTGAATGAATTAGATGATCAAGTAAAATCTACGATAACAAAACTTAGGTCAATTAATGAAGCTTTTCAAGATTTAGATGAGAAACAACTCCAAAAAGTATTTGGTAAAGAGGAAGGTCCAAAGATGGCTCATCTGATAGGGAGTATGCATAGAGATATTGAAATTGTTAGTGATAGCATTAGCAGTAAAGTAAGTGATATGATACAAACATTTTCTAGCTCGATGACTTCTCTTTCTAGTGAGATATTTGATAAATTAAATTCCAAATTAGAAGAACTTTCTCGATTTACTTCTGATACAATTCAATCAACTGGTAAATCATTTGAAGATTCTAGATTTCAAGTTAACAAGCAATTTACTGCTTCTCTAGCAGATATGAAGACTAAGATAAACGATACGTATGGTATCTACACAGAACAGTTCAACGAACTTCAAGAATCAAGTACTAAAGCATTAGCAGATGTCGTGGGATCAGAATCAAAAGCTTTCAAAGAAGTTACTAAATCAATCAGTAGTTCTTTAGAAGAGTTATTAACTCCATCTGATGAGGTTGAAAGTAGTGAGAATCAACCTGCTATTAAAACAACTATCAAAGAAGGTTTGGAAGCCCTTCAAACCACAAAACAAGAAATATTTGACTTGATGAAGAAAAACAATGCTGAAGTGACTTCAAATCTTCAAAATACTTTAAAATCAAACATCAATGAACATTCTCAACTTGTTACAAATACCACTTCTACAATGGATGCCACTATGAAATCTTTGCAGAGTGAATTTTCAGCAGCTAAAAAAGCGTTGGATAGTGATGTTTCTGTTGCTTTGGATGAAGCTGTAAAAAATTATGGTGTTCAAACTTCAAAAGTCGAGGATGAAATAAATTCTCTCATAGAACAAGAAGTACAACAATTCATGGAAAGCACTGAAGAAGTAATTGCAGAATTGAATGTTTCACCTGAGAAATCCTCCCAGTTAGATGAAGCTATGGCATATACAAAGACAGAATTACAAAATGTTGGTAATAACTACCCAAAATGGATTAAAGTTGATACAGATTCTCTTACCTCCACTCTTGGAAATACAATTAAAGAATTTCAAGATAGTGTCCAAAAAGAACTAGATATATTATACACTGGAGTTAATGGTGATTTACAAAAATCATACGATAGAATGAAATCTGATTTCACACAAAATGCAGCTGAGATTCAAGCTGAATTTGATAAAGAGAAGAATGATTATGAGTTAAACATAACGCATCAAATCAATAGTTTTACTACTAATTCTGATTCAAATTCTTCTGCATTAGTAACTAATATTCAAGGTACAAAAGATGCACTATTAGAAGCTATAACTACTGGCAATAGTGCTGTAAATTCAGATCTTGGTAATTTAAAGAAAACACTTTCCGATCTATTTGATTCATATTTGGGTTCTATTGAAGAGAAACTAAATGCTGCTGAAAGCAAAACCAAAACAGTGGAAACACAGAAAGAGCAATATGTTGACAAATTAATGGGATTCAAAGAAGAATTTATCAAAGGTACTCAAAATGAAGTAGAGGCTGTTGATACTACTGTATCAAATACTCTAAGTACTATACCGAATAAAATCAGTGGAGCTCTAGATGCTACTGGAGAATCAATGAAATTAATAAAAACTGTTCTATCTTTAGGTTCAGGTATTGAACCAAGTCCAATCGAAGATATGTGGATTGTAACTGGAGAAGAACAGGTAAATGGAACTATGATGTCATTACTTAGACATACTAAATCTTCAGCAACCATTATCTCTCCCAGGTTAAACTGGATTGATTCTGAGTTTATAGATTCATTTGCACGTAAACTTGAAGTTGTGACAAACAGGCAAGTTCACACAGAAGAAGATACAACAATTCTGAATAAAATGCTCGGAATGGGAAATGTAGTTGTAAAAGACGATCCTTCTCTAACAGTTATGATGGCTACAAGAGATGGTATCGAAGAAGGTTTCTTGGGTCACAGAGCTCCAAGTGGAGAACCTTTGCTAATTGTAACTTTCAACGAAAAAATGGTTGGGGAAATCTCTAAAATATATTATGACTACAGAAGTAGAGCTCCTCTCAGATGATTTTTTATTTTTCTTTCCTTTTCCTTTTCCTTTTATTTATTCTTAATTTTCTAACAGCACTTCTGTAAGATTTTTATGTGCATAGTTTTTATTATATTGTAGGCGAAGATAAGAATGTGGAGAATGCAACCTTGTCCGATGCACAGAGAAATCGAAAATACTACCTACTGTGTCCTTAACGATGAATTTGAAATGATTCTCCTGATTTCATTCTATGATCCAGAAGAGCTTTACACTACAGATCTTGAAGAATTTGGAAATCCTACCTTCTGCTTAAATGCTGTGATAACTGATGATGAAGGATTTATTTTCTGTCCTACTAAAAAAAAGAGAATAGAAATTCGAGATAGACCTATACCTTACAAGGTTTATGAGAATACTAGAGAAACACTTTTGTTCATGGATCCTGATGCTAAAGGATGCTCTGATTGCTTGTATAAAGCTTTTGTTGCTTTTATAAAAAGTTTAGAAGAAAGATAATTATCTCTCTTTTAGAATATGTTTTGTTAGATCTATCATCCTGTGAGAATAACCAGTCTCATTATCATACCATGCTACTACTTTTACTTGATTCTTATAACACATGGTAAGAGAAAGGTCGACTGTTGCTGAGGATGGATTTCCATTATAATCATGAGAAACCAGAGGTTCATCAGAAACTGCAAGAATACCTTTTAGATTCCCTTTAGCTGCGTCTCTAAACAGATTGTTAACTTCTTCTACCGTAGTTTCTTTTTCAAGAGTATAAACCGCATCAACTAGAGATACATTAGGTGTTGGTACTCTAATTGCCATCGCTTGAAGTTTCCCGTTTAGATGGGGGAGAACCTTACCTACAGCTATCGCTGCACCTGTAGAAGTTGGTACTGATGATAGTGCTGCAGCACGGGCTCTACGTAAATCACTGTGAGGTAAATCTAATAAATTCTGATCAGTAGTATAAGAATGAATAGTAGTCATGAATCCTGATTGTATGCCAAAAGCCTGGTCTATGATTTTTGTAATTGGAGCATAGCAATTAGTTGTACAGCTTGCATTTGAGATAACCTTGTGTTCTTCTGGATCAAATTTATCCTCATTTACTCCAAGAACAAAAGCTGGTATTGGTTTTACTTTGCCTTTATCTGGAGCAGAAAGGATCACGTACTTAACACCTCTTTCAAGATGCTTTGAAGCTAGTTCATATGTACGAAATATTCCTACACATTCAAAAACAACGTCAGCACCCCACTTATCCCATGGAATATCAGCAGGGTCTCTCTCTTTAGATATCGGAATTTCTTTATCTTTGACTTTGAGAGAGTTTTCTGTTGCTGAGACGTCATAAGGGAATTTCCCATGAACGCTATCATATTTGAGTAAATGTGCCATAGTTTTGGAATCGCCAATATCATTAATTCCAACTATTTCAATTTCAGAATCCTCGAAAGCGGCTCTGAAAATACCTCTTCCAATTCTTCCAAATCCGTTAATACCTATATGTAATTTCATGTGTACTCCAGTATTTTACTACTAAATAAAGGCTACTTTTAATATAAAAAAAGAAGGAAAAATCCTTCGATATTAATTTGTTTGTTTAGGTGGAGAAGTGGAAATGCCATGAACAATGTTAAAGAACCAAGTGGCAAAAATACCTACACCAACAAACAACATTGCAGCTGCAAATGAAGCATATCTCATGATATCCACTCGTACCCATAGTTGATCTATCAAATAGTATTGAACAACTAGCCAGATTGAAAATACAAGGAAAATTAGTGTTACAAGTATCTGAAGAAATACATTTGTCCAGAAGAAATTTTTGGATCTTGTTTCTATATATTTTTCCCCGATAAGGTATTTCAAAACGAATCTTCTAACAGCATCATGCCCTTTAACTATACCATTCTTAATTTTAACAAAGAAATTCTTAATCATCTTGAATATCTTGCCTTTTCTTGCGAAATTAATTATTAATACTAATAATCCTGTGCCAACAACAAGAATGGCTAGTATAATAAGAGCCCCAACCCATTGATGAGAACCTAGTAAATCAGAGAAATTCTTTACTATATCGTCTCTGATGAACCTTCCTATGGGGCTTAAAATATAGAGATATATTCCAACACCTATATCAGCAAACCAACCACCAATGGCTGCCCAGAACTTACTGTCACTCAGATATTGTTTGGTTAAGTCAAAGTAGCCATAAACTGAATCCAAGTAGAATAGTAGATATACAATTATGATACATATTGCCATCATAAAAAACAGTGTAGGTATCAAAGATAGAAATTTCTTATCTTCCTCAGTAAGTGGATCTTTACTCCTGAAACGTAAGAATTTGTAGGTTTTGACAAATAAAACTCCAGTATACCAAAATGGAAATAGAACATATTTCAAGAAGAATTTGAGTATTTTCCAGAGAATTTTTAGAACAAACAAAATTCCAATCCATATCGCTCTAAAAAAACTCTTTACATTGATCTTTTTTCCTTGCTTACTCTTTATTTTTTTCTGTCTTTTTGGTCTTTTTTCCTTTTTAGGTCTCTTTTCTTTAATAGATTGAGTTTTGACTGCTTCTATCTCCTTTTCCTCTATATCCTTAGTTTTTTTACTCATATCTCTATAATATATGCATGTCATATTAAATTTTTTTGCAAATACAAAGGCTTTATAGTTTGGAAATGAATTAGTCAAATGAAAAAAAATGTTAGATAAAAAACACCTAGCTACTTTGTTGATATTAAGTATTATTCTCGGCGTTTTTTACAATTTAACTGATATTTCAGCTGATTTTCAAAAGGTTGATGATAACCTTGAAAACTGGGCACAATCAACTACATCTGTCTCTATCTCTAAAGATAACTATCTAAAATTAAATCTAGCTGTCTCGGATCAGACACTTCAGTACACATTTATTTCATATCTAACATTCCATACAATTTTAAATCTTCCATTAGAAGTAACTTCATATCTTAATCACAATAAAAAAGAACAAACAGCAGATTTTGCTTTACAAGTACAAACTTCTCAAGGAAATTTCTCATTAGGTCTAAATGGAACAATAATTGTTGATACACCAGAAACAGGTCCAATCTTTATTGAAGTAGATGAAGGAGAACAAGAATCGATAGCTAATTTTTCTGAATTTCTAGGTGAGAACATAATGGTACCATTAAATTTCATCCCCTTTATTTTTCCTATTAATATAGGGATTAAAGGACTAAATAGGATTCTAGTTGTTTTTTCTCCTTCTGTAGAGTTAAATACTACAAGTAGTTTAGAAGCTAAAGTTATGAATCAAGATTTAGTTTTTCAAAACTCAAAAGATGTATATGTTGATACATTTCCAGTGAGTCAGGATTTTTCAGCTTTCAGTACAGAAATGAGAGAGCTATATTTTAACCTAGAAAATACAACTCTTCTATTGAAAACTATCTCGGTTGGTATAATATTAGAAACTAGTTTAGGAGACCTTAGTAAAACTTTCAGCATTGACTTAAGTTCTTTAAATACTTCTGCGATTATAGATCCTATCGGAGAACTTATACTTCTTTATATTAGTAGTACTTTTTACCTTGGAAATCTTACCTTGTCTGTTGTTGCAAATTCTGCTTCTTTCTCACTTTTCTCACTTTTAGCAATAGTGGTCTTTACGCTTGGATATATGTATTGGAAAAAGAGAAAAATGCAGTAAAAATCATTTCATCTAAAATTTTAAAAGCCTACTACTTAATGAATGCTTAGTAAGCTGTGGTAATGATGGCCAAGAAAGATACAGATTTAGCAAAATACTATCTAGAATTAGATAAGAGATGGACTGCTCACAATTACAAACCTATACCTGTGGTGATTAAAAAAGCTAAAGGAATCTGGATTTGGGATGTTAATAACAAGAAATACATGGATTGTCTAAGTGCCTATTCTAGCCAAAATTTCGGACATTTAAATCCCAAATTGGTAAAAGCTTTACTTAAACAGTCTAAAAAAGTTATTTTAACTTCACGCGCGTTTTGTAACGATGCGATGGGTAAAGCTGCAAAGAATTTATGCGAATTAACAGGATATGAAGTCTTTTTGCCAATGAATACAGGAGCAGAAGCTGTAGAATCAGCTTTAAAAATTGCTCGAAAATGGGGTTATGAAAAGAAAGGTGTAAAAGAAGATAAAGCAGAGATTATTGTTTGTGAAAACAATTTTCATGGAAGAACTATTACAATAGTCGGATTTTCTACAGACCCAGATGCTTCTCAAGGATTCGGTCCTAAAACTCCAGGATTCAAAGTAATACCATATGGAGATGTACAAGCGTTAGAAGATGCAATTACAAAAGATACTGTCGCATTTCTTTTCGAACCTGTACAAGGAGAGGCCGGTGTTTTAATTCCTCCAAAATCCTATCTCTCAGAAGTAGAAAAGATTTGTAAAAAAAATAATATTCTTCTAATGGCAGACGAAATACAAACAGGTTTCTGTAGAACTGGAGCTTTAATGGCTTGCAATCACTCAGGCATTAAACCTGATATTACTCTCGTAGCAAAAGCATTAGGTGGCGGTGTTTTCCCAGTTTCAGGAGTTCTATCTTCTTGGGAGATAATGGATATTTTAACTCCGGGTACTCACGGCTCGACTTGGGGAGGTAATAGTCTTGGTATGGCAGTGATAGATGCTGTATGTGATCTTCTTAAGAAAGAGGATTTTGCTGAAAGGTCAAAAGAACTGGGAGAATACTTCATGGAAGGATTAAAACGCGTTCAGCTAAAACATCCAAAGAAGATAAAGGAAGTTCGAGGTTTGGGATTACTCATAGCTATTGAATTAAATGAAAAAGCACGACCTTATACAGAAGCAATGATGAATAATTCTCCAATTGGACTTTTAGCAAAGGAAACACATGAATTTTCGATAAGATTTGCACCACCATTGGTAGTAACAAAATCAGAAATAGATTGGGCGTTAAAAGTAATTGAGAAAGTTTTCGATGAAGTGAACTAGATCCTTTTATTTCTTTATTTCTGAACTTAAAAAATCTATCTCAGTATAATCATAGTTATTTCTTTGTAAAATATTATAGGCGTGCTCAATTGAAGTCGAGTAAATTTTCCTGTTTGGCTCTTTAAATAATCGTATCTGATAAATTAATTTGTTAATCGCAATGATTTCTCCATTCTTATGTACCAAAACAATTTCCTTATCTTGCTGTTCTGCTTTTGGTAGAATCTGATGGTTACCCATGTAACAAAATCTATTTTCTAGTATTTAAACCCAGAAAGGAAAAACATGCAAAATATTTTCAGTGAGGTAAGAAAAAGACTAAGAAGAAATTACTTCTTCTAATCATCTTCATACTAATATAGCTATATCCTCAAACAGTATAATAAATACTAATATCTGTAGAATTATAATCATAATCCCTTCAAAGATATCGAATTTCCGGTCGCGGATGCAACGTTTCACAAACCATAATGTCCCCCCTATTGACGCAAGTTGGATTAGAACGAATGGGTCCAATCTTATTTCTGTTATCACTCCTAGTATTCCAAATATTAACAAAGAAGATTGTAGAATCCCTCCAACAGTGTTTCCTATACCAACCTCAATTTCCCCTCTTATGGATGAGAGAACAGCAATACTATGTTCAGGTACTGCTCCTACTGCTCCTAAAATCAGAGCTAATGTTATTTCTCCTTTAGCAGTTTCAAAGAAAATAGCATGTTCAGTTAAATGTTCTACACTTTTAGTAAGAATTTCACCTGCAAAGAAAATTCCTACAAAACCTAACACCAATAGTAGAATTGTAAATGGTATTGAAAGTTTTGCATGTTCTCCGTTATGCGAACCTCCTATTTCAGGAATTTCAGGATTTATCTCTTCTTCAGTATGTGATTGCTCATCCTCCTCTTGTTTTTCATTTGATTTAGACATTTTTTTGTTATTTTCTTTTACACTAATGAGATAAATAAGATAAATGATGTAACTAATTGCTAATGTAGCGGCTACTGGTATGGTTAATACTGCATTTTCTAAACCTGTAGGTTCTGTTGAAAAATACAAAAATCCGAAAACGTTCACTTTCTGAGCACCAAAAACTGCGTACTGAACTAAACCAAAAATTACAGTCATAAGTAGTGCAACAATAGCCCATCTTATTATGGGTGATTCTCGTTTTTCAAGATCTTCAGGTACCTTGATACTTCCTTTATTTTTAATCGTTGAAATCAAGATAGCAATCCCTAAAATTAGAGTATTGAAACCAGCTGCCGATAAAACTGTAATTACTGCAATTAATTGTTGTCCATTGATTATTAGAAAAATTGCAATAACAGCTTCAGGCAAATTTGATGCTAAACTAGATAAAACACCTGCAACATAATCTGATAAACCCACATATTTAGCACCACTATCCAAACCAGACACTGCCCATTCTGAGGGTCTGAAAGCTAACCAAGTTCCTACAACAAAACCTGATATTGTTAACCATAGAGGTGGATCTCCAGTAAATACTGCTAATGATAAAACATAGTAAGATGCGATTACTATGACTGCGACTATTGCTTCCCAAACTGTTATATGAAAAATATTTTTGAATTTCTTCATAAAATTCATGTTCAAAATATAAAGAGATATATATATAAACTGTTGGTAAATGATTGCTTGACCTATTCTATTACATTTCTTTCTTGTTCGTTTGAATTATTATTGTTCTCTTCTGCAAGGTCAATTTGCTCTTTGAGAATCTTTCGAACTTGTTCAGTTTCTAGATAACTTTCGGATATTTTCTTAGTTATTTCTTCGATTTTTCTAGCTTCTTCAATTATAATATCTGCATGCATTGATTCTGAAAGTTCTGCATAGCCAATGACTCCCATAAGAGGATTTCTTATTCTATCTACTAGTTCAGCAAAATCTTCAATATTCTGAGCAATTTGTGCATATGCTTGCTTTCGTAATTCTTCGTCTCTTTTTCGTTCAGTGATGTCTCTTGCTGTGACCAACACGCTTATTTCTCCTTTTAAATTAAAGGGAGTCGCATTGATTTCTACCGGGAAACTACTACCATCTTTTCTATATAATTCTCGCTCAAAAGTTATGAAATTCTTTTCAAACATCTCTTTGAAATATGTTTTAATTTCCTTATCACTTAGATTTTTTATGATTCTCTCCAATGGAAATTCAAAGATTTCTTCTGCAGTAAACCCAGTTTTTACTATGGCAGGTTGATTTACTTCAACAAATTTACCAATTGATCCATCTCTTGGAACACTTATTACTGCAATAATGTCGTTTGCATTTTGGAAAAGTAAACGATATCTCTCTTCGCTCTCCTTCAATTTTGCTTCAGCAAGTTTCCTTTCTGTAATATCTCTGACGACAGTGAGTACGACTTTCTCGTCTCTTAGTGTAAAAACATGGGATGTAATCTCAGTTGGGATTTTGGTTCCAGATTTTGTTAATTGAATGCTTTGTTGAGTAGCAGATCCTTCTGAGAATATTTTTTGAATATATTCATTATTTATCTCCCTTTCTTCAGGAGCTGTGATATCGTAGGATCTCATATTAAGAAGCTCTTCTCTAGAATACTCAGTTAGTTCGCATGCAATATCATTAACTTCAATGAATTTACTTGTAGTATTTGAGATTTCTTCGACTCTTGTAAGAAAGATGGCATCATTTGCATTATTAAATATCTGTCTGAATTTTTCTTCTCTTTCGATTAATTCTTTTTCAGCATTTTTTCGTTCGGTAATATCTCTGATAATGCTTTGAATAACAGGTTCTCCTCCTACTTCAAAGAAACTTGAAGAAACATCAGCTGGAAACAATGAGCTGTCCTTTCTTCTAAATATTGTTTCGAATTGAACTGATCCTTTAGCCTGTACTTCTTCAAAAGCTTTCTTAGATGTTTCATGTTCTGTAACTGGATGTAATTGAGTTGTTCTCAAGGATAGAAATTCACTTTTAGAATAACCTAATAGATCTTTAGCTCTTTGATTAACATCTAAAATGTTGCCTTTAACATCATGTAAAATAATACCATCATTGGAGAGATCGAAAGTTTGTCTAAATTTTTCTTCACTTTCCTTAAGTGCTAGTTCACTTTTTGCTCGTTCTGTGATATCTTCAATTACAGCAATCACTCCAAGTGGTTGACCTTCTTCATCAGCTACATAAGAAGCATTTACCTTTACAGGAAATCTTGTTCCATCCCTCTTTATTGCTGATAAATTGATAGTTTTCGAGTGTTTATGTTTTATAATATCTGATATTGTAGAATTTGCATGTTCCAAATCTTCCCTTCCTACGAGATCTATAGGGGTAAGACCTAACATTGAAGTTATATCCTCATAATCAAATGTTTGTGCAGCTTGGGGATTAGCAAATTGGATCTTATTTTCTATATCTACTAGCACTATTGCATCGGGTGATGTTTCTATTAGAGTTCTGTAGCGTTCTTCGCTTGCTTTAATTGATTCTTCTGCTTTTTTTCTTTCAGTTATATCACGAGCAACTGAAAGAAGAACTTGTTCATTATTTAATGTAAATCTATGAGAACTGAACTCAACTGGTTTGCTTATTCCCGTGTTATTTTCAATTATACTCTCAAATGTGATACTCTCTATATCTAGTAAATTTTCTTCTATTTTATTCAAAAATTGTAAATCTAAGGTTCCCTCACTAGTACCATCAAGGTTCAATAATTCTTCTCTAGTATAACCAAGCCATAAACTCGCTGTTTCATTTATTTCTAATAATTCTTCCAAGTAACCATTTTTAGAAATTCTGTGGATAAAAATGGCATCTTTAGCATTTTGGAAAATCTGTCTGAACTTTTCTTCATTCTCTTTTAAAGCTTTTTCGGATATTTTTCTTTCAGTAATATCTATTACTACTCCAATGAACCCAACAGTAATCCCTTCAGTAGTTTTAATTGCTGCAGCATGAAATTCTGCTGGACGAATTGAACCATCTCTGCATTTCATACCATATTCAACGTCATGAATGTATCCATCTTCAATACATTTTTGCATGATTACTGATGCAAAGCCTCTATCCTCATCAGAAACAAGATCATTGGTACTCATTCCTAGCATTTCTTTTTCAGAATCATAACCATATAGCCCTATAGCTTGTTGATTAACGAAAATGATATTACCATTCGAATCAGAACTTACAATAGCGGCTGGAATAGTTTCTACTAATCTTCTATATTTTTCCTCGCTCTCTGTAAGATCTTTTCTAGCTTTCTTTCTTTCAGTAATATCTCTTGCTATAGACAAAATAACTTTTTTGTCTTCAAGATTAAAGACATGAGAACTCACTTCAACAGGTATTCTTCTTCTATCTTTAGAAAACAGAATAGTCTCAAAAGTAGCGTGATTATTTGCTATTATTCTCTCGATAACCTCTGGGTTGTTACTTTTATCTTCTGGGGCTGTAATATCGATTGATGACATAGTGAGAAGTTCATACCTTTCAAATCCTAACCATCTTATTGCAGCATCATTTACCTCAACAAATTTACTTGAGGTTTTATTTGAAGTAACATGTGATAGGAAAATCGCATCATTTGTATTATGGAAAATTTGACGAAACCTTTCTTCAGAACGTTCAACTTCTTGTTGTGCTCTCTTTCTTTCTGATAAATCTCTTGCAATTGTTAAGATTACTCTTTCTCCTCTTAAAGTAAATACGTTAGAATTGAATTCTATAGGTTTTTGACTTCCATCTTTATGTAAAATATTTCCTTCAAATGTTACTTCTCCAAACTCTAAAAGATTTTTACTTAGTTCTGATTGATCTAGAGTTTCTTCTGGACTCTGTAAATCACGTAGAGTCATATCCAATAATTCTGTTCTTGAATAACCAGTCCATCTACAAGCATTTTCATTTACTTCAATAAATTTACCCATTTTTTCTTCAGGAGTTAGGGAATAAATAAGGATTGCATCAGCAGCATTTTCAAAAATTTGTCTGAATTTTTCTTCATTTGCTATTAGTTCAGCATCTCTAAGCTTTCTTTCAGTTATGTCACGAACAACTGTGAGACTGACAGTTTCGTCTTCTAGTTCAAACAAGTGCGCACTTATTTCAACGAAGATTTCCTCTCCGTTTTTTTTCTTATGATGTCTCTCAAAAGTTAATTTCCGTTTTTCTAATAATTCCTGTGCAAATTCACTTGTTTCTTCTTCACCTGAGATGTTGAAATCCACAGGCTTAAGTTTGGACATTTCTTCTTTGGTATATCCATACATTTCAAGGGCTATATTATTAACTTCAATAATTTGATTAAAGCTACCATCAGAATCTCTTTTTACAACTATAATTCCATCATTTGTATTATGGAAAATCTGCTTGAATCTTTCTTCACTTGCTTCTAATTCATCACTTGTAATCTTATTGTCAGTTATATCAGAAGCCAATTCAACAGCACCAATTAAAACTCCATTATCACTATAAACTGGGTACCCTCTGATAAACCATATCTTCCCATCAGGAGTCACTACTTCTGAACTATGCTCTTCTCCTGAGTTTAATGCTTTGACAACTGGACAATTTATGCAAGGTTTATCTTTCTGATACCAGAGATCATAGCATATTTCACCCATTATTTCTTCAGGAGTTAATCCTAATAAATCACTAGCAATTTTGTTCGACCAAATTATCTTCAGATTTGTGTCATAGAAAATTATATGTTCAGTAAGAAAATCTAAGAACGTTGATTTTTTGAATTCAGACGCAAGAAGTTTTGTTTCTTTTTGTTTCAGTTTAGTTATATCTTCTGTAACAACAAAAAACCTGTCAGTTGCCTCTTCTCCTGATACAGGATATAGTGTATTTCTGACATACTTTCTTTTATCGTCTTTTAGTTCTATCCAAAATTCGATTTTTTGAGGAGTTGAAAAATTACTGTCTTTAATATTTTCTTTGATTTTTCTAAGCCTGTTTTTTTCATCTTTTGCAGCATAAAAAATACAATCTTTACCCATTACCTCTTCTAACTCTCTCTCTATAATATCTAAAAAGAATCGATTAGCATGAATAATCTTGTCATCTTTTACTATAGATATACCTATATTAGTCTTATTGAATACCTCCTCTAGACCTTCTTCTGACATCTTATTCACTTGAATAGATTGTTTTCCCCAGACCGAGAATATCAACTATAGATTGATATATTCTTATAATGGAATAAATGTTCAATTTTAATAATATTGTGTTGGTTCTAGTTGAAAATCTATCTAGAAAAGAGTCTTAATCTATTCTTAGACTCTCTGAATCAAATATGTAAATATTTTCTGGATATACTATCACTTTTATAGATGAATTTTTCTTAAATTCTTTCATAGTTCTTGTGACAAATACAATTTTCTCTTCATGAAAATTCAAGGTTAATATTTGTTGATCAAGGACTTTCTCTACATCTTCAATATCACATTCCAAAATAAGAAGATTCTCCTCTAATGGTCTCTTGGGGTCAAATTCTCTAACTGATTCTGCTCTAAAGCCTATTTCTCCAGATTCGATTTTTCTTTGTTTAATTACTTTCTGTATGGTTTTTGGTAAATTGATTGAATTATCAGAAGCTAAAACAAGTTTATTTTCAGCAGTTAGAAAAGAAAGAAAATTCATTGGATAATGACCTATAAATTCTGCAACAAATTTTCTTTTTGGATTGTTATATAATTCATCTGGGTTTCCTATTTGAATAATTTCGCCTTGGTTTAATAAAACTATTAGATCTCCAAGTGCCATCGCTTCAGATTGATCGTGTGTTACATAAATCATGGTTGTCCTAATTAACTCATGTAAGGATCTTATCCATGTTCTCATCTCATATCTTAGTCTAGCATCAACATTGCTTAATGGTTCATCAAATAGAAAAAGAACAGGTTCTCTGATTAATTCACGTCCAATAGCTACTCTCTGTTTTTCTCCCCCAGAAAGTTGCGATGGATATTTGTTTTTATGTTCCTCAATGTGCAATAAATCAAGTGTTTCAATAACTTTCTTATGTATCTCTTCTTCTTGATAAGTTCTTCTTCTAAACAATTTTCCTTCTTTTTGACTCGCCAATGGAAATCTTAGATTTTCATAAACAGTCATGTGTGGGAAAAGGGGAAAATTTTGGAATACCATAGCTATATTTCGTTTGTTTGCTGGTTTAAGTGTTATATCCTCCTCATCAAAGAATATGCTCCCTTCAGTTGGATAAAGAAGCCCTGCAATCAATCTTAGGAGAGTTGTTTTTCCACTTCCAGAGGGACCTAAAATAACAGTAAAACTGCCACTAGGTATCTCTAAATTGATCTCTTTAAGAGCTATTTTTTCTTCATATTTTTTTGTTAATTTTTCTAATGTAACTTTCATTTATATCTCTCTCATGGTTGTTGAGCTGTTAAATCCACTTAGAAGGTGATTTCTTAGAAATACAAATATTATCAATAAGGGAATTACTACAAGAATAGATGCTGCTGCAAACAATCCCCATTCTGGTGAACTAGATTCAATGGATCCAACAAAAGTGAACAGCTTTATAGGTAATGTGTATTTGTTAGGCGATTGTAACAACACAAAAGCAAGTAGAAAACCATTCCACGTTCTCAAAAAGTTTAATAGAAAAGTAATTGCAATTGCTGGACCTGCAAGAGGTAAAATTATTTTTCTAAGAATCCTGAATTTTGAATTTCCCATTAATGTAGCTGATTCATCAAGTTCTTTTGGAATAGAATCGATATATCCTTTTGTTATCCAGATTGCTAATGGTATTGTATGAGTACTATAAGCTAAAATTATTCCAAAATATGAATCAATCAAACCAAGATTATACATAATCAAATAGAAAGGAATCAAAGTTAATATTCCTGTAAACATTTTAAGAGTAAAAACTCCTACCATTATTTCATTCTTACCTCTAAAGTAATATCTCGAGAAAGCATAAGCAGCTAACGCTGTTAAAATAACACACAAAGTTGCTGAACCAAGTGAGACAATTAGCGAATTCAAGAAATTTAGCTGTATTTGCTCTTGCGTAAATAAGAGTTTAAAGTTTTCAAGCGTTGGATTAGCAGGAAAGAATGACGTAGGAACTAAACTGTCTCCTTGTGAAAATGCTATCCAGACTATGTTCCATATCGGCAAGAGAGTTATTAACAAAATAGAGAAAAGAAACAAAGTATTATTCCTAGGCTTTACTATATATGCTATAACTTTCTGCATTTTTTCTGATTGTAACTTTGATTGACCAACAAACTTGTTTAATACAATTAAGATATGTGCTAATGAAATTATGTTTAATATAATTATCCAACCTATTGGATATTCCGCGAATATCATACCAAACCAAAGCAAAGGTTGTAAAATAATAGAAAGGTAAGATATCAACTTTGAAAATAAGCTAAAAATTAAGACAATAACATATGTTCCAAAAATTGACCATGCTAACCACGAATGTGTTTTTATTATGAAAGCTGAAAGAAAAACAAAAATTGTTTGCAATGCAATTATACTATGAGTTGGAGATAATTGTATTAGGTGATTATCAATCCAATACAACGCTTCTTTAAATTTGTTAACAGAAGTTTGATAGTTCATCTTGATTTTTTCTAATATATTTGGAAAGATTTGTGGAAGTTTAGTCCATTGAATATTTGTTAACAAATACAATTGAGTAATGACGATGAAGATGTTCCAATTGAAGGCATACCACATTTGATAGAATGCAAATTGAATTAGAGATAATATTAAATCTAAAATCAGAAGATATTTGGTCGTTTTTAACACAGCTCTTTTTCTTACTAAGCTTAGAATGCCAGACAACAAAAACAAACCAGCTAGGAGATAATTTAGATAAGGATTCCAAAAAATCCCAAAATATCTGAAACCAAAAATTCCAGAAACGATATAAAAAATTGCTTGAATAAATAATAATGCTATGATTGTATGACCACTCTTAGACATATCAGTTTTTTTCTCCGGTTTAAAAGAACTCTGAGTTCCTTTGGACATTTTTAGCCATACTAGAACAAAAAATAACGTCAAAATACTCATAATTGTTGAGTATGCAGCTGCTATGCCAATATCTCGTTTTTCATAGAACATATAAAATGTGAAAGTACTGAATAAATCTGTTGCTCCGATTACTCCCACCTCACTCGTACCATAAGATAACAATGGATAACCTTTTGTCAATAAAAATGCAACATTAAAGCTTCCAAATGTTTTGATAATTTCTAAAATGATAGCTGGAAGTATGATGGGTTTAATTAAAGGTAAAATTACTCTTCTTATTTTTGTTCTCTCTGAAATTTGATCTATATCTGCGATGTCATTCAATTCTTTTGGAATGCTGCTTAATCCTCCTAAAAATAACGTTGTTATAAGAGGGATTGAATCCCAGACCTCAACAAAACAAGCGAGAAATAATGTTACGTAAGGCTGGGTTAGAAGATTAACATTGGTTCCAAACAAAGTGTTGAACAATGAATTTCCGCCATTTCCATGGATGAAAGTTCGCCAAGAAAGAATTTTAATGTATGAAGGTATTGCCCATGGTATATATAACATCAAATACCATAGTTTCTTCTTTTTAACCTTATACTGAATAACATAAGCTAATAAAAATCCAAGCACAATCTTTGCAATAATAATCAAAGTACTCCATACTAACGTTGTAGTTAAAGTGATTGGTAGTTGAGGATTTTCAGCAATATGAGCATAATTATTGAAACCTGATAATACTGGAATTTCACCTCTCTTCAGATGATAATCTGTGAAAGATAAGAAAATACCGTAAAGTATTGGATAGACTTCCAATAAAACAAGTGCAAGAAGTGCTGGAAAAATAAATACATATGCAATTTTATTGAATGGAACATCACGTTTTGCTATGAAGAAGAAAATTGCAATGAACAATATTATAATTACTAGTAAAGTAAGTGATGTAGCAAGTTTTGAGTATTTTAGACTATCTTCTAAAGATAAAAGAGTTTCAAATTGGTCAGATTCCCAAAATAAAGCTGAAGAATCCGTGATAACTACATAATTGTTTTCCAAAATTACTAAAGATGTATTTACTAAATAAATAGAAATTATATAGTGGCTTTCAGGTTTTAATCCTGTAATTTTAGCCTGTACAGTTTCTGCATTATCCTCTATGAGAAAAGCTGTGAAATTCATAGTAAGAAGTTTTTGAGAGAGAAAGACTTCTTGATCAATTGTATAATTTACTTGTGTGAAATATTCAAGAGTAGTACTCTGAGTATCATTTAAGAGAATCATAGACCAAGTAAAACTTTGATTTAAAGCTTCATCATAATAATCAATTCTAAAACTATTATACATCAATGAAGTTGGCAATGTCCAATTAACAACTACATAACGGTCTCCAATTTCAGTGATACTTGGCTCTCCTGTTTGTGCACTTACATTATATCTAGTGCAACCAATTGATGCTACAACTACAATACTAACTAAAGCAAAGAAAATTAATGTCTGTTTTTTTAATTTTTTAATGTTTATACTATTTTTAGACATCCTTATTTGCCTCAATATTCTGTTGTGTGTCATCTAAAGTTGATTGAATATCTTGATGATCAAGAAGTATAAACGTTAAAGCTGCTCTCATAAAATCCGAGTAAACAATATAATATGGATCTAAAGGATAATATTGACTATATGCAATTTGCTCAATTTGCTTTAGAATCAGTGGTTCATCTTGAACTAAAGAAGAAGATACTAACTCGTTTAATGTTGGTACCTTAAACTCCTCAGTTAGCATGTTTTCTTGAACAGATGCTGAAGTAAGATACTTGATAATATCATAACAAACATCAGAATTCTTGGTGTCTTTTGACATTCCAAACCCTTTGACTTCAACCATTGGAGTTATTCTCTGATTAGTAGCTGATATTTTAGGTAAAATTTCTACTCCATAATTGAATTCAAGGTCATTTAAAGTTGGAATATACCACCCTCCATAGATTATCATAGCAGCTTTATTTGTGATAAATGCTTGAGTTGCAGAACTACTACTATCATCGTATTTAACACATCTATGTACATATTTTAAGTCGTAAATATATTCAAGAGAGTTAACTGAAGCTGTGTCATTGACCACAATATCACCTCCTTGATATAGAGGACCATGATCAAAACCGTATTGAAAAGCTGGCCACATATAAGGAGAAATGGTTGCCCATGCAAGTCCGTATATGTCTTCAGGTCTATTAGTTAAATTCAATGCAGTTTCTAATAATTCTACATCAGTCCAATTTTCATTAGGATATGAATGGGACTTTGCATCAAATAAATTCTTGTTGTACAGAAGTAGAATGGAATCAAACCAAAAAGGTAATCCCCATAACTCATTTTGATAACTTAAACCATTAATTCCAGCAGGAAGATAACTAGCTTCATCTGTTGGAGTAAGAAAGTCAGTTAAAGGTTGGATATAACCTAATTTTGCAAGTTCTCCAAACCAAGACCCTTTTGCAAGAAAAATATCAGGTGCATTTCCAGTTTGTGCTACATTGATAAATTTATCAATCCAACTGGAATCAGGCTGTTCTACAAAGTTAATCGTAACTGAAGGATGAAGAGCTTCATAATTTGCAACTGCTTCAGCAACAACATCTCTGCCTTCATAGGTGTACCAAAATTCGATTACAGTTTTATTGTCTTTTCGGTTGACGCTGAAAAAAATGGCTGGAATTGTTAGTCCAAGAATTAGGATTGTAACTAACGTTACCTTCAGATATTTTGAAACCATATCGTTTACCCTATGTTGTTGTTCTCCTTCTGAAACAAAAAAGATAATCCATTTCTTCAATCTTTTGCAAAAAACATGTATCAAGTTTAGTTTTTTAAGAAAACTTAAAACAATTTCTTTGTAAGTAAAGACAGCTATGTTAAGAACCAAAATCCTGATGAGCTTACTTATAGTAATCAATGTTTCCGGAATAAGTTTGGGAATATATTTTGGTGTTTTTTATACTCCAAATGAAGAACCTGAAGAAGTTGTTCTTACAATTCAAGGAAACGATTTTACTGTAAATTATACGTTGAATGATTTAGAGTCTATGAAAAGTGCTGTTGGTTATGCTGGTTACAGAAAATCAACTGGTACTTTAGTAGGTCCAAATCTCTTTAGAGGTATATTGCTGGAAGATTTAATTGCTGAAGCTGGAGGTCTAACCTCTGGTCAAGAGCTGGAAGTTATAGCTGGAGATCTCTACCAAATATCTTTTACAAAAGAGATGCTTAATGGTCAATCTTCTGCTTATGATAATTCTACTGGGGAATATCTTGGTGTTAGAAATTTCAGGATAATTGTTGCATATGAAATGGATGGGCAAAGTCTTCCATCTTCAGATGGTGTCTTAAGAATTGCATGTTTAGCAGATGAAGGGGAAGGATATTTGTCTGATAGTTCGATGTGGGTGAAAGATGTAAAAATCCTACAAATAGTTAACTCAGCTTCATGGAGTGTTAATCTCTTCGGTGCAATAAATGATAGTATAGATAAGGATGTTTTTGAAGCTTTCATGTATATGGATGATTCTTCTAATCTCTTAATTTATCAAATAATTGAAGGTGATAGATTAAATACTTATGAAGGTCTAGCTCTCTGGAGGATACTGGCACTTTTTGATGATGATGATCCTTATACTTTCAATGAGACAGCAGCGTTGAATGGTTATTCTATCATTCTAACAAATAGTAATAATGATAGTTTAATTCTCGATTCCATTAATGTGTCATTGAATGATAGTTACATGTTAGCTGCTAAGAAAAATGGAGTGTTTTTATCATCAGATCAAGCTCCTCTTATCTTAATGGGTACTGGTGTCCCAATGCTTCAAATGATTGGTCAGATTGATGAAATTGAATTGGTTCTCTAGTTCTTTATCTCTTTTAATAATACAGATAAAAACCTTAATAATCGATAAGAAAAAAATTGAAACGAACTTGGTATTCGAAGATTGATGAATCTGGTTCTTTATATAAGCAAAGCAAATAACTAATAGTGAGCGGAAAATAGATGACTTATAGTTCTTCCAATAATATCACAGGAGAATTTCATGATTTTGTTATGGAAAAATATAACAAAAAGAGCCAATTCAAATGGGTTCTTAGTCATATTCTCGCTCATAAAGGGATGATAGCTCTTTTCTTATTATTTGCAACTATTAGCGCAGGTATTGGTGCAATTACTCCAGTAATTCTTGGAAAGTTAATAGATGAAATTCTTTCTCCTTCAGGTACTTGGGCTAAGATTACTAATCTTGCGTTTATTCTGTTAATTTTAACAATAGTAAGTGGATTAGCAAGTTTTTCATCAGGATTAATAATTGAAATTACATCTCAAAAAGTTGAAAAGGATGTCAGAGATGAATACTACGCATCAATGCTTTCCAAATCTATGACTTTTCATGATGAGGTAAAAGCAGGCGATGTAATGGCAAGAGCAACATTCGATACAAGGATGGTAAACTTCTTTGTAAATCCAGTAATCAATTTAGCATATTCAGCAATATTTGGAGTTTTGTTCGCAATAGGTACCATGTTTTACATTACTCCATATTGGTATGGAATGCCAGTGTTAATTATTATCCCAGTTATAATTGCTATCCCTGTCTTCTTCTTTGCACGAAGCTATTATAGGTCTGTGGGTCCAGTTTCGATGGAAATTCAAGAATCTTATTCTAATCTATCTGCATATTTACAGGAGAAATTATTGGGAATTAGCGTCATCAAAATTTTTGCTAGAGAACCTTTTGAACGAGTTTCATTTAGAGAAAAAAATGATCAATTAACTGAACAGATAATCACTAGAGGTAAGTTAAGATCCAGGTACTTCCCGGCTTTATTTGTTGGTTTAGGTGTTGGCCTTTCTGTTCTCTGGGGTAGTTTATTGATTAGTTGGGGGATAGGAAATCCTGTTACACAAATAACATGGAGTTTTAGTACATTACAATTAGGTGGTGTAGCAGTAAATGGTTTTGGGATAGGTGAGTTAATAACCTATTCTTTGCTAGCTGGTAATCTTTTCTTTCCAGTCTGGGTAATGTCATGGATGCTTGTGTTAATTCAGATGGGATTCGCTGGTGCTGGTAGAATTGTCAAGATTCTTACAAAGGAAACTATTATTCCAGCTCCTCAAAATCCTATTAAGTTAGAAACTATCAATGGAGAAGTGAGTTTCTCTAATGTAACATTTTCTTATGATAATAATGTTAAGGTAATCAAGAATATTTCATTTAATGTACCTGCAGGGAGAAGAGTAGCAGTGGTTGGACCAGCAGGATGCGGGAAAACGACTATAATGAAGCTACTTACGCGATTATATGACGTAGATTCTGGAAGTGTGAAAATAGATGGGATAGACGTTAGAGAACTGTCATTAGATACTATTAGAAGAAATATAGGTGTTATAGAACAAGATATTATTCTGTTCTCAGCAACAATAAGAGAAAATATCTCATATGGTAAGACAGATGCCACGGAAGAGGAAATTCAAACTGCAGCAAGAATGGCTCAAGCAGAGGAATTCATACTTAAATTTGACAAAGGTTACGATACAATTGTTGGGGAGAGAGGAACCACACTCAGTGGAGGACAAAAGCAACGAATTGCGATCGCACGTATGTTATTAGCTAATCCAAAGATACTAGTTTTCGATGATGCTAGCTCAGCTGTAGATTCAGAAACTGAGGACAAAATCAATACAGCTATTAATAGAGTATTAAAGGATAGAACCAGTTTTATCATAACTCACAGGTTATCTACAATTCGACATTCAGATATTATTATCGTTATGAAACAAGGAGAAATAAAAGCAATAGGAAATCATGAAGAACTTCTCAAAGAATCAGTGGATTATTGGAGAGTATTTGCCCGATTTTCAGAAATAAGGAAAATGATGCCTGAAAAACTGTTAACAGAATTTCAAGTTGGAGAGTGAAAAGATGGGATTTATTCAAGAACTACCAGACGACAAATATGATAGAAAATATGGTGATCTTCATCTTTTCAAGCGGTTATTCGGTTACATTGCTATTCATGACAAGAAAACGTTCTTAAGTGTCTTAATATGGATGATTCTTCAAACTGGAGCATCAATAGGGATACCGTTTTTCATTCGTTTTGTTATAGAAGGCGTACAAAATGGTAATTTTGATACTGTGTTTTATGTTGAATCTGTTGCTATAATTTTCTTGTATGCAGTTTTCTGGTTTGCTCAATATAGAGCATTATACAAAACCTCAATTTTAATGGGGGAAATGCTTAGAAGAGTACGTAAAGATAGTTTTGAAACTCTTTTGAAAAACGACATGAAATTCTATGATGAAAATAAAAGCGGAAAATTAGTCAGTAGAGTAACAAGTGATTCTGATACTATCTCACAAATGGTTCAGATAACAACATCATTTATGATTAACATACTTGTTATGATTGTTGTCCTGGTTATCTTGTTTCTTACAAATCTTAAACTAGCTCTAATTACTTTAGCTGTTGTACCTGTTCTCTTTGGACTCGGAATTGGTATAAGATTATTTTCAAGAAGAACATCTAAAAACTGGCGAAAGACTATAGCTATTCTAAATGCTAATGTTGCTGAATCAATTTCTGGTATTGAGGTGACAAAAAGTTTCAATCAGGAAAAAGAAGCATTTAACAGATTTAAAAGTATCAATTTACGTAACTATAGAGCTGCATATGTTAGAGCTTGGGGGATGAGTATCTTCTTTCCTGTTATAGAAACTTTATTTGGTATAGGAACTTTCCTAGTTCTCTATTACGGAGGTCACATGGCTTTCACTATAGGAGCCATTGATGTAGCAACACTCTACTTCTTTGTTTTGATGCTCAATAGATTCTTTATGCCTTTATTAGAAATTACAAGATTCTTTAACCAATTTGAAGCTGGTTTAGCAGCTGTTGAAAGAATATTCAGTTTAATGGATAGTGAACCTACTGTAGTTGAAGACCCTAATCCCGTTGCTGTTCCAGAGTTGAAAGGAAAGATTAACTTCGAAAATATGACTTTCTTTTACAATCCTTCAGAACCGCTATATAAAGACTTCACTCTTTCGATTCCTGCAGGACAAACAGTAGCGATTGTTGGAAGAACAGGGGCAGGTAAGAGTACTTTAGTATCTTTATTAACTCGTTTTTATGATGTTGAAGGAGGAGCAATAATAGTTGATGGAGTAGATATTCGTAAATATGTTATGCAAGATTATCGTAATCAGATAGGTATTGTTTTACAAGATAACATCCTTTTCAGCGGTTCGATTGAAGAGAACATTCGTTATGGAAAACTTGCCGCAACCAGAGAAGAGGTTGAGAAAGCAGCTAAAGCAGTATATGCTTGGGAATTTATACAAAGTCTTCCCAAAGGTCTAGATACTGAAGTTGGGGAAAAAGGAACCAAACTGTCAGCTGGACAAAAACAGCTTGTAGCTTTTGCACGAGCATTGTTATCAGATCCGAAAATATTGATACTTGACGAAGCAACTGCTGCAATTGATGCTTATACAGAATCATTGATTCAAGAAGCGTTAAAAGTACTTCTTAGAGGAAGAACTGCAATAATTATCGCTCATCGTTTGACTACAGTCGAGAATGCTGATAGAATTATTGTTATTGATAATGCTAATATTGTTGAGGAAGGAAGTCATCAGCAATTGATGGATAAGAAAGGTAAATATTGGCAACTCTATGATATGTATTTCAGACATCAATCTTTAGAATATGTTGAACAAGCTGCAGAATTAGTCTGATTTATCCAAAATAAGTTTACAAGAAATTTCATCATCTAATTTAACTACTATCTCTTTTTCTTCCTTAAGTTTTAGAAATTCTGGTAAAATTTTCTTTAATGTTGTAAGAGTAAATGATTCAGCTGAACTGCATTTATTAACGAAATCTATTAGTAAGTTTCTATACGGAGTAGGATTTGTGTATGTATCAAGTAAAAAACCGATGGATACAATAGTATCTCGTGGATCTAACTTGACATCTATCGGTGGTGTACTAGTAAGAAAACCTGCCACTTGATAACCGTTGAAGATAATTGCAGCAAAATCTCCTTCTTGACTTCCCATAGGCATACATTTTAAAGAAAGCTCTTCAAAATCATCTTCTGATAAGAATCCTTCAGGATAAAGACTAATTATTTCCGGACCTGTTTTAGGTATAATAGCTGCAAGGAAAACCGCACGCATGAAAGACATAATATTATTATGATTAAATAGTATTTAAAGACTAGTTGTGGAGTTTATATAGAGAAAAGAATGTAAAAAAACAATGACTACTGTCTTGCGTACTGAACGGATTAAAGTGCGACCAAGTTTCACACTAATGCAGTTGGCAAGACAGAGTAAAAATCTGTACAATTATGTAAATTATATCATTAAAAAACAGCTGAATTATAACAATTACATGACCTCTGAATATGAGCTAGTGAATATAGTACGTTATCATCCTTGTTACACTGAATTTATTCCTCATTCAGCTCAACAAACAATAAAATTTTTAGTAAAAAATTGGAAATCGTATTTTCGTGCAAAGAAAGAGTACCAAAAGAATCCAAAAGTGTTCCTTTCTCAACCTCATACTCCTAAATACAAAAATAAACAAGGTTTTCATACTATTTACTTCACAGCTAATCAGGTAAAGCTAAAAAATGAAGGATGGCTCTATTTTCCTAAGAAAGTTGGATTGAAAATCAAAACCAGGTTTGCTGAAGGAACAAAAGTTAACCATGCTCGTTTGCTCCCTAGAGGAACATGTTTCATATTAGAGATAATATATGAAAAAGAGCTAGAAACAAGAAACTCTTCCCATTCTTCTCAAACAACTAACATTCTCTCTATAGATATGGGCGTGAATAATCTTTTAACTTGCGTAAGTAATGTTCTTTCCCCTTTCCTTGTTAAAGGGAGGAAACTGAAATCCATCAACCAATGGTACAACAAGGAACGATCTCGCTTGCAGTCTATCTACAATTTGCAAGGTTTAGAAGAGTATGGACAGAGAATAATGAAAATCATAGATAAACGTTATCAACAAGTGGAAAATTATCTTCATAAAGCTTCCAGCCTTGTTATCAATAAGTGTTTAGAATATCAGATTGATACAATCGTTATTGGCTATAACAAGAAATGGAAGCAGAAGAGTAAAATGGGAAGGAGGAACAATCAAAATTTTATTAGCATACCATTCTTAACATTATTGCGTAAACTTAAGTATAAAGCTGAAGAACTTGGCATTGAGTTTATCGCTATTGAAGAAGAATACACTTCTAAGTGCTCATTCCTAGATAATGAACCTATTTGTAAACATACTCGGTATCTAGGACGGAGACAAAAGCGAGGTATGTTCAAAAGTAAAAATGGAATGTTAATTAACGCTGACTGCAATGCTGCAGGCAACATCGGACGAAAAGTATTCCCGCTGATTTTCACCTCCGGGACAGTGGATGCCGTGAGTCATCCTATCTGTTTGACTGTCTAGGGTAACCGAAGCAGAAATGAGAACAGATGCAAGATAGTTCCTGCCGAGATAAGTTTGGAAATGTCACTCATTAATAAGTTTTTAAGCTCTAATTATCTTTTATATGTTTTATTCGCATTCTCCCAGTATAATTTTTTTAAGATATTTTCAGATAAATCCAAACCATTGATTTTAGTGTTATTATCATTTTCTGGATCAGGAATAGGAAAAGGTAAACCTCTGACATCAGTTTCAAAGAGAGCTTGAAAACTGAGAAAGCGATTAATATAATATCCTGGAATTGGTTCTCTGTCTCCTCTCCCAGCTACAAAGTCAGTACCGAATAATATCCTATTTTGGTGTTTATCAAAGAAGTCCAAAGTTTCATCGATTTTAGAGCCTAATTCTCTGACCATCCATTTAGCAGAACCTGTATCAATGTAAAGTTGTGGATAACTATCTAACCATAAATCAAGTTGTTCAAGATTTTCTGGCTGACTAGCCATGTGAGCACCAACAATTGTAATGTTGGGATACCATTCTAAGATGTTTTTGAGAGCATTAAGATGATCTTTTTTAATACCATATTTGCTCTCTGGTTGGTAATTTTTTGAATATAGAAGATCTGGATCGCTAACGTGTAGAAGCAATGTGAAATGCAATTCATTTAATCTTTTGAATATAGGTTCTAGTTTAGGGTCATTGAGGTGAACATCTTGTGCACGAAATTTGACATTTATATTGTCTCTGGTAAAATAATTAGCCCATCTAGGCGCAAACCAAAGCTTACCAATCTTGAAATCGTTCTTATATGCATCTTCAAGAAAATTCATCGAAGTTTCGATATCACCTTGTAATGCTTCTCTAATGGAGAGGAAAATAGAGAATACAAATAAATTAGGAAAAGTGTCCTCTAACTCATCTCTGCTTTTTACATCTCTAACAATTCCAAATATTTTCTCGGTATTGAACTTTCTTTCATATTCAACCATAGTAGCAACATCTTCAGCTTTGCCAAGATGAGTGTGAGCATCGAAAACTGGACCGTTATATTTTCTCTTAATAGTCTGAAAGAAAGGATCCATGTTATTTCGTACGTAATCAACATCCATCAGAATGTCTCCACGAGTAAAGAAAATCACTTACTTATGTAAATTGTGATTATACGATAAAAATAGAAAATAGAAGAAGAAAGAGGCTATCTCTTTCTTCGTCTTACAATTAATGAGCTAACAGTAACAACTGGAATTATGAGTATTAAATAGGTTAGATTACTGAATTCAGGAACACCAGGAGGAATTTCTCCTAAGGGATAGGTATCATTAACTTTAGCTGCACCAGCTAATGTATAATTACCGCTTCCAGAATAGTCATCCCAATAGTTCCCTTCCATAGTCCAAGGGTCGTACCATACATTCTGAGTAGATTCTTCACCTGCTTGTGAAATTCCACCAGGATTGTTATTAATAAACGCGTTATGGTGTATCCAATTACCCATAGTATCAGCTGTGCTGTAAATCGCAAATCCACTATTATCCTCAAACAAGTTATAAGAAATATTGGTATAATCACAATTATAGAGAAGCATTCCTACATCGGCACTATTGGTAAATGCGTTATATTCTAAGTTTCCTGCAGCGCAACTTTGAAATCGGCTATTATACCAATTGTTCAAGTTTACTGTACTATGTGTAATATTGAAGTTCATCGCTCCAGAGAGATAAATACCAAAATCACTATTGCTTGCTGTAACATTATAGATAGTAGTATTAATTGCACCAAAACTATACAGTCCACCATATGCTGCATTATTGTTACATTTTGTATTCTGAATAGTTAGATTCATCGTGCTATCAAAACGGATACTTCCATAATTATTGTTGCTTAAATCGCAATTGTCTATAATTACACTTTCTCCACCTACAATTGTTAAAGCTATACTTGTATCAGAAATTGAATAATCTTTCACAATTGTTCCTGAACAAAATACTAGAATTAGCTGTCCATAGCTATCTCCAGATAAAATTATCTCTCCAGCACCATTATAGTATCCTAAAGGTTTTCCATTGACTGTGTTTCCATCGATTGTTAGTCCATTATAATCGACTTGATTAGATAATTCAAAACAGAAACCATCATCTACAGCTGTATTGTCCGAAATGATACTATTTGTTGTATAACGACAATAAATTCCGTGCCATGCATTAGATGTTATTGTGTTATTGGCTATTGTAACAATATTAGTGCTCCATATATACATCCCATATCGGGAGTTGTCATGAATATCATTAAATTCAATTGTATTCGAACTTCCTGTATGAACTTCTATACCATAATAACCATTTAAGTAACATTCATTATGAGTTATAGAAGCTAGGATTGAATTGTCGACTATTAATCCATCTTGACTGTTACCGTAGAATTGATTGTAGGTAATATTTGGGAAATTGCTGTTTGTAGAAATATATACTCCATGTTGGGCATTAGAGTAGCATTTATTGTCAAATAAAGTCAGATGATCACTTGATGAGGTGTAAATTCCAAGATTATTTCCATAGCATGAATTGCTTTCTAAACGCACATAATCAGAATTAGTTGTTTCAATTCCGATTGAACAGCCATAAACAGCATTATGTGTAATGTTTACATAATTAGTAGAAATAATCAGTATACCAGAATCCCAAGAACGTATAATGTTATTAGAAATCTCAAGTGTACTATTTGAACTAACTGAAGAAAATGTCAAAGCATCTTCATCAGCTATCAACAAACAATCTCTAATAATTAAATTAGAAGTTGTATCTTGAATATAAATAGCATAAGTATTCGATGTTGTAATATTCAAACCTTCTATAATGAACGGTGTTGCAGCTGACCCATCTCCTGATGAAGCATAGCTTGCTAGAGCTGTATCATTCAAAATTTGCAAAGGAGAACTATCAGTATAGTTTAGATTTATGCTCCTTCTTTCAGAGTTTTGTTGAGCTAAATTTACATTTATCAAATAGAATGAAGTTGTGATAAGAATGATAAGCGTGAAAATAGCTAATTTAGTGTTTTTTCGTGTTTTCATTTAATCACACTAGACAAGTTAGTTTAATTAGATATAAAACATTTACTGGTAATATTTTATTTGATTAGGTACCAAGTTTCTTTCTAAAATCTATACCTTCAAAGCTCATTATGTCTATTAAACTTGAGATCTTATCTTCTTCTAATGATATTCCTGGATATTTTGTAAGAAGCTTATCTACTTCCTCTTTTGCTCTCTGTGCGGTTGTTTTTCGACCATTTTTTACCCACTCTTCGTTAGTTGAACGATCTATTATCTTATTAGGAATAAAATGCTCTTCTCTAAACCATTTGAGCGTATGGTCATGAGATAACAGATGGGATTTTTTCTCTAAATCTATTAGAAGATTCTTTGCAATTGGTTCGTCTCGTTGGATAATGCCTTTATTAAATTTGTAAATCATTCCACACAGCTGATTATCAATTACAACCTTTTGGATACTTTGTGTGGTTTCAAAATCGATCATTCCTGCCCCGGAAATCATATTAACACCTTTGATTCCAGCAAGAAGCGCTCCCATACCAGATTCCATTCCAGCTTGAGTATCTAGTATTTTAGCATCTGACATACCCAGGTAAGCATGAGTTGGTAAATTAAGGTATTTTCCAATTTCCACATATCCCAAATCAAGAATCATTGTATCTATTGAACCCATAGGAGTTGTTCCTTTTCGCATGTCAAAAGCAGCTGGAGATCCTCCCCATATAATTGGAGCACCTGGAGAAACAAGTTGTGTAATAACTAATCCAGCAAGAGTTTCTGCTGCATGTTGAACTATTGCTCCAAGTATAGTTACTGGTGCATTAGCACCAGTCATAGGCATTGACACGAATTCTGAAGGAATACCATATTTTGCACAATCAATGATACTTTGACAAGTTAAATCGCTCCATTTTAAGGGAGGAGATGGGCATGCATCGAATATTGCTAGAGGTTTTCTTCTGAGTTCCTCCTCACTACCTCTTACAGCAACAAGCATGTTCTTCATGATTTCAAATGATTCCTTAGCAAATGTCCCTGTTATAATAGGTTTTTTAGAAAAAATAAGTGCGATCAAAAGCCTATATCTGTCTCCAATTTCTGTAGGGACATCAGAGCAAATAATAGCTGTACTTTGAGCATGAATGTGTTCAAGTTGTTCAACAACCTTGGTGAAATCTACAAAATCTTTTGTAATAGCTGTTCGTATCTCGTTTGTATCTGGATCAAGAACATTTAGGGCTGCTGAACCAGGGTCAAAACAGATATTATCTCCTTCTAAATCTAAAACAAAATTACCCTCTCTATCATATAGGGGGATAGATGAAGGAGCAGTTTTAAGTGCTTTTTTTACCATATCTCGCGGTATTTTCACTCGTTGATTCTCAACATCGAAACCTCTATATCGCATCAAATTAATGGCATTTTCATTTTCTACAAATACCCCTATTTCCTCGAGGACTTCTAAAGCTTCGATAAATACTTTTTCCTTGAGTTCTTCCTCCATTATGCTTATCCTTGGTCTCATAAAATCATCTTCACCTATTTAGCAAATAATTTACGTCACTCTATAAAATTATTTGCCAAAAGACTTTGATTTAGTTATTTTTATAACTGTTCAAGAGCAAATTTTGTCAGTGATATTATGTCAAAAACCTTGATAGCTTACGGTACAAGGTATGGTGCTACTGCAGAAGTGGCAAAAGAAATAGCAAGAATTTTAGAAGAAAAATATAATTTTGATGTTGATATAGTTAATCTCGAAGAATCTTTCCTAAAAGACAAAGATTTGTTTGAATATTCTAATATTATAATAGGTAGTGGAATCAAAGTAGGTAAATGGGTAAATCGTGCTAAACGATTTTTAAGTAGTGATTTTTCTGGAAAGAAAGTAGCTGTTTATGTGTGTTCAAGAAGAGCAGGAGAACCAGAATTATACGATTATGCATATGAAAACTACATTGAAAACATAATTAAGAAAAATCTAAAGGTCACTCCAATTGCAGCAGAAGCTTTTGGTGGTAGAAAGCCATTGAAAGATGGTAAATTCTATGAGAATAGAGATTGGGAAAAAATCAAGAAATGGGCTTTAGAAGTCGGTAATTTGTTCTCTCAAAATTAAATTAATTTCTCCTAAAAGCACAATTAACCAAATCACAATTTTCACATTCTCGTAGTCCTAACTCTTTATCAACTTCTTTTCCTATGTTGATTGCAAAAGAAACTGATTTTACTGGATTCATCATCATTGAGGAGGTGAGAGATACACCGATTTTAGATCCATCAAGAAGTTCAAAAATTGTTTGCTGACCTTTCTTTAAATCCCACTGGCAGTAGCCAGGGCTGAACCTACAAGTTGTATTTTTCCCTTCTATTTCTTTAGAAAGATTTTGTAGGATTTCTTGATTAACATATTCAGCTGTCTGTTCTGCTGCGTGTGAAGCAATTGCGTTTAATATTGCTCCTTTAGCTAATTTTCCTTTCTTAAGAAACTCTGCAACATGAGACTCTAGTTCTTTTCCAATAGTACATATCGCTAGAACTGTTTTTTCTGATTTTTTAAATAAAAATCTCGGTTCTAGGTTTTCACTTTTGAAAATATTGTAAATTGCTCTACTGCGAATTAGAGGTTTTGCATATTGTTTCATTTCTTCTATTTCATCAGTGAGAGATTTGGGGGGAGGTCTACTATTCTCTCCTGTATTTTTAGCTTTTAATTGTCTTAAAATTTCGTCATTATCAAGCTTGATCACGAAATTCTTCACAACCTTCAACCTAATCTCCTCTTAATTTTCTCATTGATACAATATATTCAGGATTGGCCCCACAACACCCTCCAACAACATTTGCGCCCTTATCTATAATCTTGCTAATATCCTCTGTAAAATCCTTTACTGACGTAGGATAGACTGTCTTACCTGACTGTAATATGGGTTT
>Ga0315555_1000070_pt1 | contig 58508 bp, 51 predicted proteins | sample SalMarSW160380MG_FD_202113 | JGI IMG/M metagenome (GOLD analysis project Ga0315555, IMG submission 202113) | Salt marsh sediment microbial communities from the Plum Island Ecosystem LTER, Massachusetts, United States - Salt Marsh Sediment SW1603-80 ... | reverse complement strand
GAGGGGACATGGAATTACCCATAGCCGCTTTGCTGCTGAAATTCAGATGGAAATGATAGCTGAGGAACTGGGGATTGACCCGGTAGAGATAAGGATGCGAAATGCTATTGACAATCCAAAACCGGGCGCTATATATGAGACCATCAACAAAGTAACGTTGAAGACTTGCGGCATTAAGGAGTGTATTGAAAAACTTGCCCGGGACCCAATCTGGCGAGACCGGGACAAAATGCCTCGAAAAGAAGGTAATATTTCCTGGGGTGTTGGCCTATCAGGCACTTCATACCTGGGTGGAGCGAGACAATTGGGACACCAATCATGCGCCGCTGTTGTCAGAATTTGTGAGGACGGCACAGTCAATCTCATTACCGGAGCTACAGATTGTGGCCAGGGCTCTGACACGGTACTATGCATAATTGCCGCTGAGGAATTAGGGATTAAACTAGAGGATATAGATATAAAGAGAGTGGATAGCGCCTATACTCCCGTCGATCCCGGCAGCTATGGTAGCAGGGTAACTATTTTAGCCGGACAGGCCACCCAAAAGGCAGCACGCGAAGCTAAGAAACAGCTTTTGGAAGCTGCTGCCAAAACCTGGCAGGTAAAGCCTGAAGAGGTTGAAATTAGAGAAGGACAGGTCTTCGTCAAATCAGACCGGCAAAAAAATATGCCCTTTAGCAAACTAGCGAAGATTGCCTGTTACTCAGGCACCGGGGCTGTTATCCTGGGTACTGGTTACTCCAGCTACGGGATAGAACCTTTAGACCTCACCACTGGTATAGGTAATGGAGGGACTTCTTATAGCTTCACTTCCCAGTCTGCCAGGGTAGGGATAGACATGGAAACGGGAAAGATAACTATTACCGATTTTGTCATTGCTTCCGATTGTGGGAGACTACTCAGCCCCATAACAGCTGAAGGGCAGATTGAAGGGGGGGCTGTTCAAGGACTGGGGCAAACTGTATATGAAGATTTCATAATGGATAAAGGTAAAACACTGAATCCCACCTTCCTGGATTACAAGATGCCCATGTCCATGGATGTACCCAGGATGAAGTTGATAGATGTTGAAACAAATGACCCGGATGGCCCATTTGGCGCTAAAGAGGCTTCCGAAGGGAGTATTGTAAGCACACCGCCGGCGGTAATTAGTGCCATCCATGATGCCACTGGGGTGTGGTTTAAGGAGCTTCCAGTAACACCAGAAAAGGTCATACGGGCGTTGAAGCTATCGAGTCGAGCGTGATGGCTGCCTTCAACCTCGATTGCTTTATGACTGCCATTAGTTGTTCATCTGTTAGCAACATCTTTTTGACCGAGTTTGGAACTTTGAGTCTGTTGCTTTCTTCGTTCATTGGTCCCGTACCCTTCGCTGGCCTTTGAGATCAATGTCGGCGTTCAGGGTCTCCGCCGACGATTACCGGTTTCCCCTTTAGCTTCGGGTTAAGCACCTGCTCCACAGAAACGAAGAAGGCATCCAGATCAATATGAAAGATACAGCGAGCCATGAAACAGCATATAAACTAGCACACAGAGCAGATAAAGCCAACTTTTCATCATTTTGTGATTTTTTAACTCTATAGCGTATCTTGGAGACCGCAGCCTATTGACAGTTCCTTCGCTAGTGATACAATAATACTTTAGGGCTCGTACATATGAAAAGACTTAGCATCTTCTTGATTACGATAGCTTTAATTACAGGGATGGTAGGGTGTGGTGGTGCCCCTGCTGTGACTGAGTACGGCCTCACTATCACCAGTACCATCGGAGGATCAACCACCCCTGCCACAGGGACTCATACCTATGATGAGGGTGACGTGGTCGACTTGGTGGCCGAGGCTGAGGAAGGCTACTGCTTTGTCAACTGGACTGGCGACACAGACACCATCCACGATGTCAACACTGCCACAACCACCATCACCATGAACCACGACTACTCTATCACCGCCAACTTTGTGGAGGTAGCGGTATATTCCCTCACTATCGACATAGGCCCTGGAGGGGAGGTAACCACTCCTGGAGAGGGGACTTTTCTCTATGATGGGGGGACAGTGGTCAATCTGGTCGCCGCCGATCGTGGAGACTTCGTGGGCTACCGCTTTATCAACTGGGTTGGCGATGTGGGCACCATCGCCAACGTTTATGCTGCCGAGACCACCATCATCATGAACGGCAACTACCATATCACCGCCCACTTTTCTAAATACATGGTCTCTGCAGCCGTCGCTCACACGGTGGGGCTCAAGGCCAGTGGCCTCGTGTTCGCCACGGGATTGGACGACGACGGACAGTGCGATGTCGGCGCTTGGTTCCTGTGTAACCAGGTCTCCGCAGGGGGCTACCACACGGTCGCGCTTTTTGACGGTGGCGATGTGGACGCCACTGGATTGAACGACGATGGGCAATGCGATGTCGGCGGTTGGACGGACATAATCCAAGTTTCTGCAGCCGGCTGGCGCAGTGTAGGGCTTCAAGTCGACGGCACCGTGGTCGCCGCTGGCCGCAACAACTACGGGCAGTGCAATGTCGGCAGCTGGACGTACATCACCCAGGTCGACGCAGGCTGGGGTCACACGGTGGGGCTTGAAGACGACGGCACCGTGGTCGCCACGGGATATGACTTTTCCCATCAGTGCGATGTCGACGCCTGGACGGACGTCGCCCAGGTTTCCGCAGGCGGCCATCACACGGTGGGGCTTCAAGACGACGGCACCGTGGTCGCCGTGGGCAACAACGACTACGGGCAGTGCGATGTCGGCGGCTGGACGGACATCGTTCAGGTCTCCGCAGGCTGGTTTCACACAGTGGCGCTTAACAACGACGGCACCGTGGTCGCCACGGGATTGAACAACTACGGGCAGTGCAATGTCGACGCTTGGACAGACATCGTCTGGGTTTCCGCAGGCGCCGGTCACACAGTGGGGCTCAAGGCCGACGGCACCGTGGTCAGTGTGGGCGACAACGACTACGGGCAGTGTGATGTCGACGACTGGGAGCTGGGTGGTATGATGATCATTACCTAGCGCCTCCACCCATAAGGGCGGAGGTGCGATTATATTGCCGTTGCGAGCTCTTCGCTTTCTGTCATTGCAAGATCCCGCAAGGAAAGTGGGGGCAACTGTGTTTTTCTCTACGCCCTATCACTGCGAGATTAGGGAAGTCAGCCGAAATAATCCGGCGGGTAGAGCATAGCGTACCGGCGGCATGGGCAACGAGGCGGCGAAGTCGAGGTCCAGACTACACATAAGGGTGAAATTGCACATCGGCCTGTTTTGTTACCTCACTACACAAAGTAGCGTTTTGTGACTCCCTAACTCTATATTATGTCCTGGACACCGCAAAAAATATTAACCTTTGCTTTGGATTAGGGCATACCGGAATGGATGCCGAAAGGGCGCGCTTCATAGGAAGCAGAGGCAACTACGCCGCGGTGCACAGGGTCTCCGCCGACGATTACTGGCTTTCCCTTCAGTTCTGGGTTAAGCACCTGCTCCACAGAAACGAAGAAGGCATCCAAATCAATATGGAAGATACAGCGCGCCATGAAACAGCATATAAACTAGCACACAGAGCTGATAAAGCCAACTTTTTACGGTTTTGTTCATTTTAGATTCGCTTTATTCTATGTTATCATCTCCTCAAGATTCATCTTTTTAAATTTAAATGGTTATATGATGAGACAATGCCAGAACCCACGGAAAAAGTAAAAATATTTATCAGCTCCGTTCAGAATAAAGAGATTGAGGACTTAAGTTCTGAGCGATCTGAAGTCATAAAGACCGTTAAAGATTATTCGCCAACTACTCCTTGGGCATTTGAACATACACCAGCATCTGACTTACCAGCTGAGGACTATTACCTTCGCGGAGTTAATGATTGCCATCTGTTTATATTGATATTGGGAGGGAAAGTTACAGACGCTGTAAAGAAAGAATACTATGAAGCGGTTAGCCTTAAAAGACCTGTTTTTGCCTTCGTGAAAGACGTTTCAAGATCAAGTGAAGCAAAACGGTTGCTTGACGTTGTTCAGAAACAATCCAAATATGCCATTTTCAAAGACGCAAATGATATTGGTGAGATAGTAAAAGCTTCTTTTGACGACTTTTTCCATCGTCTTGTTGAAGATTATCAATTGCAAAAAGAATATCCAGAAGTAATGAGAGTTCTTGCTGATGGAGAACTCGCTGGGCAACTTCGTGAATATGCTCGACAGCTGCTTGATCAAGCCAGAGTGTCCTTTGAAAAAGAAGTGACTCATTATCTTGCGCTTGTCCCTGCTTCTCTTCGGAACATATCTAAGTTTTACATACCGATGAAAGCAAATCTGCAGTTTGGCGCTTCAGAAACAATGGATGCCATCTTGGCTAAACACAAACGGGTGGTAGTCTTGGGAGCAGCAGGTTCGGGAAAAACTACAGAGTTGCTAAACCTGACCGCGCGTCTTTCTAAGCTTGCAATTGAGGAAACCGGCACCAAACAGTTACCAATATATGTCAATATGCGGAATTGGGGGCAGAACGATGTCTTCTCCCAAATCGAAAGTGTGTTCAGCGAGTATGGTCTCCGTCTTGAAAGTTCACGGATAAAAGCTATCCTTGAGAATTATAGTGTTGTATTTCTATTCGATGGTCTTGATGAGGTGCCCCCACACGAATTACCAGAGAAAATCAATCAGATCAAGTCTATTGCTAGAACCTATAAAAATGTAGAGATAATAGTCACTTGTAGAACTACGGCACACATTGCAGATTTGGATTTTCCAATAGCATATCTAGAGCCGTTACAAGATGCGGATATCATTAAATATATAGCTGAATTCAGTGGAAGAGAGTTTAATACTGGCAGTTTTTATTCTTGGCCAGCTCCTCTACGCGAGCTTTCAAAGCATCCACTAATTCTCAGCTTCATAGCTAATATCTTTGCCGAGGGCTCTAAGCCTACTAGCTTAGCTGATGTCTATATGAAGTACTTCGACTTTCTATTTACAAGGTGGGAGAAAGCCAGAGGCGCAAGAATTGACGCAATATGGAAAAAGAGAGCTCTTACGAAACTAGCGGTTTATATGCAGACTGAATCAAACTACTCTATTTCTGAAGATGAAACAATAGGTCAGCTACATGATGTAATATCCAGCGAACGAGTGGATTTCTCTAGTGTGGATTTGCTGAATGAACTAGTTTCCAGCGGGGTGATCAAAAAGGAAGCAAGCGGGTACACATTCTGGCACGCTTCGTTCCGGGAGTATTTCGCGAGTCAACTCATAATTGAGCGAATTAGAAAACATGAGGGTATCATCGAGTTTATCTCGAATCCATCGTGGGAGCAGGTTTCAATTTTTGCTTCTGCGCTGTTTGATGATAGCTCCGAAACAAGCCGCTTCTTACTCGACGTGCTTGATGCAGACCTTTATCTTTATACACGCTGTCTTTCAAATGCTTTGTCTAACCCGACCTCTACTCCCGCATTATCCGATGAAGATCTTAGTAGACTTATATTAAGCGAAATACTCGAAGTGAGATCGCGTGTAATAGAACGCTGGTTTCCAGCTATGCGCGATATACTGATGCCAAATGTGTATTTCGGTAAAAGTTCGAAACCAGCGATAGTCGGTAGGTTCTCGAGTGAGGGTGGGGCATATATTTCGTATGGGTATTCGAATGAAGAGAAAATCGGAGGTAAGGTTCGACTATTAAGCGAATTCCCAGCGAGTACGACCATGCGATCATTGCTAGATACGGATATTCTGTGCAATGAGGCAGTCAGAGGCTTGTCGTTGAGTGAAGTGGGGATTGCTGGAGCACACAAGATAGCTATTGAAGATATTTGGAGGGAACTTGAAGGGCTTATTCGAAGTATGAATTTACCAGAGCCACCGAGGTTGCTTTATGAACATACTCAAGCAGAGGTTCGTTATCTCGTGCGCGAGCACATTCTGGCAATAACTATACCGGCAGATATTTCTCTTATCGCGGCACAGATAAACAAACTCTTACATAGCTATGGAGCAGGACAAGTCATGCTAGGTGTTGGGGGAGAAAATATTCATCTTAATGATTTGCTCCTCAGGTTAAAACTACTGGCTAAGAATGGTTATACTGTCATTGGCGATCCCATATTGCCTGAATACGACAGAGTTCCAACAGGTAGTAATTGGGTAACTCAATTCTACAAAGACGAAACACTTGTTAAATACGTCAAACTATACTTTCAGAATTTCCTAGATGGATACTCTGAGATGGTAAGACTTAACTTCGGTCAATTATCCCAGAGGTTAGTATTCTATCAGTTGTTGCCTGTGCGTACTGTAGCTGAAATAGAAAGGCCAGAACCAAGTAAGGATCGCAAAGCTTCAGGTAGTTGCGACTACTACTTCGAGCCACTAGAAAAGGGCCGTAGTAACGAAGTTATTGTGGTTTTGAATCAGAAGATCTCTGAATTCCCAAGTCCTTCTTCTAAGAACTGCTATGAGTTAATGGATCATTGGTTAGAAAGGTTGAAGAAATATGGTAGGTGGACCTCATCCATGCATGTATCGATTACAAGGTCTGTACTAACAACTTTCTTCAATGAGCCCTACACAATTCGTAAGGCTGTATATGATAGGATTCGAAAAGATCTGACTGAAATCTTTGAACTCACATCATTTCGAATTTCATAGTTTAGGCGGATTGTTGAGCCAGGAAAACAGTTACTTGTCTTGTTACCTCCGGCGTGACAATATAGTGTTTTGTGGCTCCTTAACTCTATAGTATGGCTTGGTCACTGTACAAACTATTGCAGGGTGATTTTTATTGTCGCGAAGCTGGTTAGCTAGTCACCTTTGGAAGCAAATTCTTTCACCCTTCTCTCAAACACATCTCTTGTTAAAAGCACTCCTCTCTGGCATTTGAGGCATTTAAGGCCAATGTCGGCGCCCACCCTCACCACTTCCCACTCATAGCTGCCGCAGGGATGCGCTTTGCGCAAACGGACTATGTCACCGAGCTTTATTTCTATAGTCATTGATCTGGTTGCGGATTTTTTCAGCCATGTTTCTAGCCGCCCGGGCAAAATCCTTTTCCTTGGAAGCGTAGAGAATTTGCCTAGACACGTTGATAATGGCCTTCTCGCCCCGGGCATCCACGCCGTAGCCAACCGCTGAAGCCAGGTCCCCTCCCTGAGCGCCAATGCCGGGGATAAGCAAAGGCATTTCAGGGCAAATCGAGCGGACTTTTTTTAATTCTTCAGGATAGGTAGCTCCGACTACCAGGCCGATATTACCATAAGTATTCCATTCCTTGGCTTTTTGAGCCACTGCTTCGTATAGTGGCAGGCCATCGGTGCGAAGGTCCTGGAAATCTGTGGCTCCCTTGTTTGATGTCCGGCATAGTATAAATACCCCTTTGTCCTGGTAGTTGATAAAGGGCTCTATGGAATCGAAGCCAAGGTAGGGGTTGATGGTAGCGGCATCGAAGCCAAGAACCGAAAAGAGAGCCCTGGCATAAGCTTTAGCAGTGTTACCGATATCGCCGCGCTTGGCGTCGCCAATTACAGGAATATCACCGGGTATATATTTAACGGTCTTCTCCAGGATAGCCAGCCCTTCGGTCCCTAAAGCTTCATAGAAAGCTAGATTGGGCTTATAGGCGCAGACCAGGTCGGAGGTGGCCTCGATAATGTCTTTGTTGAATTGTAGAACATCTACCCCGGGCATGAGCTCCGGGTCGGGGTCAAGTCCGATGCAAAGCCAGCTTTTATTTTTTCGGCTTGCGTTAAGCAGTTTATCGGTGAATTTCATCGCCGTACCCCAGATAATATCAGGAGATGGGCATAAATTAAAGCTCGGCAATATTTTACTATGCTGGGAGGTCATTAAAATTCAAAAATCAAAAGGCAAAAATCAAAATGACAACTCAAAATGCAAAAATTTCAGGAAGGAGCAACCGTAGTGTTCACCATTTAAATCGTGAAGGAAAGGATTCCTTCACGCCTCGAGCGTGAGATTGCCACGCCCCGACTTGTCGGGGCTCGCAATGACAAAAGAGAGGCGGCTCAGAATGGCAGCACTCTTTGCCTTTATTCGTGTCAAAGGCTACAATAGAGGCATGCGGGACCTGATTTCTGAGGCCTTGAAAGGCCATGGTACCGACTATATCGAAATCCATTTTGAAGAGAGTCAGGCTACCAGTATTGCCTACAGGGGGGAGAGGCTGGAGGAAATAAGCAGGGCTCGTAATTCGGGTGGCAACGTTCGCGCGTTAGTCCGGGGTAGCTGGGGGTTCGTCAGCTTTAATCGTCTTGACGGACTGCGGGACAAGGTAGCCCTTGCAGTGGAGGAGGCAAGGTTAGCCAGCAGAGAATCATTGAAGCTTTTCCCAATGGAGCCTGTGGTGGACAAAGTAGTCCCGCAATTGAAGCGAGATGCCACAACCATACCGTTGGCGACCAAGAAAGAGCTTTTGGATAGCTATAACGATATTATGTTAAGCAGCCCGAAGATTCAAAGCTCAAGAATCAATTACCGCGATGGCAGAAAGCAACGCATTTTCGCCAATTCCGAAGGTAGTTATATAGAGCAAGCTAAAACCGACCTTAATTTACGATTGACAGCCATAGCTCGCGAGGATAACGAGGTCCAGCAAGCAGGACTGAGCCTGGGAAGCACTGGCGAGTTTTCCGCCGTGGAGGGGCTACATGAGCAGGCCAGGGAGATAGCGAGGCGTGCAGCCGCCCTTCTCTCCGCCCCCCAGGTAAAAGGCGGAGAGTATACCGTAATTTTGGATCCTGTTCTGGCTGGAGTCTTTGCTCATGAAGCCTTCGGGCATTTATCAGAGTCGGATTTTGTATATCAAAATGAAAACCTGCAGCAAGTCATGGTCCTGGGAAAAAGATTTGGCGGCAAGCATCTCAATATCATTGATGACCCTACGATTCCCAACCTGCGGGGAAGTTATAAATACGATGATGAAGGGACGCCGGCAAAGAAAAACTATCTTATACGGGAAGGCATTCTGGAGGGAAGGCTTCATTCCCGGGAAACTGCGGCTAAGATGGGAGAAAAGGCTACGGGGAATGCTCGAGCCGTTAATTACCGCTTTCCCCCAATAGTGCGAATGAGCAATACCTTTATTGCGCCGGGCAGCACTTCCTTCGAGGAGATGCTCGGTGACATCGAGGAGGGCGTCTATGTTAAGGACTGGTACGGCGGGACGACCAGCCTGGAGATGTTCACCTTCTCCGCCGGGGAAGCTTACATGATTCGCCGGGGGAGATTAGCAGAGTTATTGCGCCCCGTGGTGCTAACCGGTAATGTTTTTACCACCCTGCAAAATATAGATGCCATAGGCAATGACCTGGAGATGAATCAGGGTGGTGGCTGTGGCAAAGGGGGACAATCTCCGCTACCCGTTTCTAATGGCAGCCCGCATATCAGGATTCGTCATTGTGTGGTAGGAGGTAGATAAGAATAGAGAATACAGTAGACAGTAGCCAGTAGTCAGTAGGGAAGGGGTGGCTTCTGATTACTGAATTCTGACTACTGACTACTAATTTGGGATTAGAATTTAAGATGGAACATCTTGAGGAGGTTCTCCGCTCTGCCCAAAAGGTGGCTGAGCAAGCTGAAGTTTTCTCGGTTTCTTCTCCCGATTCCATCGGGATACAGTTTGAAGCCAATGAACTAAAACAAGTTCAGACCAAGGAGAGCAGCAGTACTGCCTTACGAATTTTCAAGGGAGGTAGAATCGGCTTTGCTACTGCTACCGGCGTTGGGGGAATGGGAGAAAAGAGTTCACCCTCACCTAGCCTCTCCCGTCAAGGGAGAGGGACTTTGGAGGATTTAGTGGACATGGCGGTGGAAACCTCTCAATTTGGCAGTCCGGCCAATTTTCAATTTCCTTCCTCCCGGGACTATTCGGAAGTGCGCATCTTCGACCCTAAGGTAGAAGGAATAGCTATGGAGAGGCTGATTGAGATCGGGAAGGAGCTTATAGCCAAGATCAGGGGTCATACTCCTGATATCCTTTGCGATGTTCAAGTAACCAAAGGGACAAGCTCCATCTCCTTAATTAATTCTCAAGGCGGTGAGGGAAGGTACGACAGCAGCTTTTTCGGCCTTAGCCTGGAAGGCATTCTTGTTCGGGATACAGATATGCTTTTTGTGGGTGATAGCGAAAGCTCATGCCGTCCCGATTTTATCGGGATTGATGACCTGGCTGATAGAGTGATATGGCAACTGGAGATGGCTAAGAAAAAAGCTGCCGTGTCCACCAAGCTGCTGCCGGTAATTTTTACACCTAATGGAGTAGCCAGTGCCTTACTGAGTCCTCTAGTGCTGGCGTTTAACGGCAAATCAGTCCTCGAGGGGGCTTCGCCTTTAAAAGACAAACTGGGGAAGCAAGTTTTTGACAAAAAGCTGAGCTTATGGGATGATGCTACCATAGCTTATGGCATAGGGAGTTATCCTTTCGATGATGAGGGGGTGTCCAGCCAGCGTCTACCGCTTGTTACAAATGGAGTAGTGACGAATTTCCTTTATGATTTACAAACAGCAGCTTTAGCCGGTACTCAGAGCACCGGTAACGGCCAGCGAGCAGGTGGTTTCCCCCGCCCGGATATAAGCTCTCTTATTTTAAACGGAGGAGATGTTTCTTTCCAGGCGATGGTGGAGGATATGAAGGAAGGATTAATTGTGGAGCAGGTTATGGGGGCTGAACAGGGTAATCTTCTGGGTGGTGACTTCGGTGGCAACGTTTTACTGGGATACAAGGTCGAGAATGGTGAGATAGTGGGAAGAGTGAAGGATACTATGATTGCCGGTAACGTGTATCAAGTGCTAAAGGAGCTTCTGGGCATAGGGCAGGAAGCAAGATGGGTTGGCGGGATTTTGCAAACTCCTCCTTTATATTGCTCTAATGTATCAGTGACGGCAAAGGGAAGCTAAGATGTATATGAAAGACGTAATAAAGCTTTATAAACAGCCACGCCCTAAGAATTGTTCCATGCTTGCCTCCTGGCCTGGCATTGGCGACGTTTCCCTAACTGCAGCGAAGTATCTTGTGGAGAAGTTAAATGCTGCCGAAATAGGGGAGATTGAACCTGTCAGCTTCTTTGAACCGATGGGTGTCACAGTCAGAGACAATGTAGTTGACAGCCCTCGTTTCCCTGAGAGCAAGTTTTATTACTGGCAGTCCGCTAAGGCGGAGCAAAGTCTGGTGATTTTTATCGGGGAGGAACAACCTGGTTTCAAGGGATATGATCTGGTTAACCGTGTTTTGGATGTAGCGCAAAGGTTTAAGGTGGCAAGGGTGTACAGTTGTGCTGCTGCGGTGACACGCATCCACCATAGTGAAGAAATGAAGGTTTGGGGAGCAGCGACAACTTCTAAATTAGTCGACGAGTTAAGCAAACATAATGTGGTTCTCAGAGGTAACCTTCGCATCGCTGGATTGAATGGATTGATATTGGGTATGGCCAAGGAAAGGGGGATGGAAGGCATTTGCTTGCTGGGTGAAGTGCCAGCGTATGCCACGCAAATAGCAAATCCCAGAGCGTCCCTGGCTGTACTTGGTATACTAACTGAAATGTTAGGAATTACACTTGACTTGACCGACCTTGACAATCTGGCTAAGCAAGTAGACGAGGAGATGGATAGAATAGCGAAGAGAGTTACGGCTGAATTTATTGACCAATTCACCGAGCCTATTTGGGAGCAGGATGAAGAGGAGGAAGAGTAACTAAGTTGAGCCCCGACCTGTCGGGGGGCTAGCAGGGATTCCAATTGACCGACAAAGGTAGATATGCTACCATCGAATTAGATGTCAGCTTTAACTCAACTTTGTGAGGAAATTGTAGCTTGCCAGGATTGTGAGCTAGCTAAGTATCGCACTAAGGTGGTGCCTGGTGAGGGGGCCGAGGATGCAGATTTACTTTTTATCGGTGAAGCTCCGGGTTGGCACGAAGACCAGCAAGGGCGTCCTTTCGTCGGGCCGGCAGGGCAATTTCTGGACCAACTGTTAGCCTCAATCGGTTTACGCAGGGAAGAAGTTTATATTGCTAATGTCATTAAGTGCCGTCCTCCCCAAAACCGTGACCCGCTACCAGCGGAGATACAAAGTTGCGGCAAATGGCTGGACCGTCAAATAGAGATAATTCAGCCTCAAATGATTGTTACTTTGGGACGTTACTCTCTAGCTCGGTATTTTCCCAACCAGAGCATAAGCAAGATTCATGGAAAGCCACGAAAGTCAGGAGGCGTCCTTTATTACCCCATGTATCATCCTGCGGCGGCCCTCCATCAAGGCTCTCTGCGCCGGACCATCGAAGCGGATATGCTCAAGATTCCGCAGATACTAGCCCAGGGTAAAGACCTGCCTCAAGACACAGTTGAATCTCAACAATTAAGCTTGTTTTAGAACCATGTCCTGAATGAAAGGAAGAAGAAAAACCATGCCGAAACATAAATTAAGAGTCATCCCTCTAGGTGGATTAGGTGAAATTGGTAGGAACATGATGGCATTGGAATATGGCAACGACATCGTCGTCATTGATGCCGGACTCATGTTCCCCAGCGAGGAAATGCCGGGAGTCGACTTGCTTATCCCAGATATTAGCTATCTTTTGGCGAGACAGCAAAAAGTGAGGGGGATAGTGATTACTCACGGGCACGAAGACCACATCGGGGCGCTGCCTTACATTTTACCTCGGCTCGCCCCTCCCATTTATGCTGCCAAGTTCACTCGAGAGCTGATTCTCGTGGAACTCAAGCAGCGGGGGGTGAAAACTGACGCAAAATTGAATTTAGTTAGCCCGGGGAGCAGGGTTACACTAGGTAATTTCACCATAGAGTTTTTCCCTGTTTGCCATAGTATTCCTGATTCTGTGGGGCTGATAATTCACACGCCCCTGGGAATTGTGGTTCACAGTGGTGATTTTAAGATCGATTATACCCCGGTCATTAGCGAGGCTACTAACTTTAACCAATTAGCTTCGCTAGGGGCAAAGGGTGTTTTGCTTCTTCTTTCTGACTCCACCTATGCCGAGCTTCCTGGATATACTCCTTCCGAGAGGGTGGTTAGCGATACTTTGGATCGGATTGTAAGCGAGGCAAAGGGGAGGGTAATCGTAACTACATTTGCCTCTCTCATATCTCGCGTGCAGCAGGTGTTTGATGTTGCCGTTAAACATGGTCGCCGTGTCTTTATCATCGGACGGAGCATGAAGGAGATAGTGAGCATGGCATTGAAAACGGGTTATCTTACTGCTCCCCCCGGCATTACCTGTCGCCTGGACGAACTTAAGACCTTGCCTCACAATCGGGTTATCGTGTTGAGCACAGGAAGTCAAGGTGAGCCCACCTCTGCCCTGGTGCGCATGGCTAATCGTGACCCCAGTAGTAGAGTTCAGATAGTCCCTGGCGACACCGTGGTGATTTCCGCAACTCCTATTCCCGGCAATGAGACATTGGTTAGCAGAACTACAGACAGCCTTTTCCGTCAGGGCGCCAATGTAATTTATGACAAGCTGGCTCAAGTTCACGTTCACGGGCATGGTAGTCAAGAGGAGTTGAAGCTTTTGCTTAGTTTGGTTAAGCCTAAATTCTTTGTTCCCGTTCATGGTGAGTATCGCCATTTGAAGTTGCACGCCGGGTTAGCCTGTAGTATGGGTATCCCCACGGATAACATTTTTGTCCTTGATAACGGGGACGTGCTTGAGCTCGGGCGCGATTCAGGGAAGGTGGTTGATAGAACCCGTGTCGGAGTTATCTATGTAAGCGGCCTGATAACAGGCGAACTGGATGACGTTGTGCTTCGGGACCGCAAACTACTTTCACGAGACGGCGTCGTTGTGGTGACCATTGCTGTCGATGCCGAAAGTGGTAAACTAGCTGAAAGGCCACGCATTATAACGCGAGGCTTTGTTGATGCTGGAGGGGAACAGGCATTGATTGAGAAAGGCCGAGATGTGGTGCTGGCTGCTTTAGAGAACGGAAGGAAAGAATTCATTTCTAAGGGACGCCCCGATTTTGATCGGAGCTTCGTTGATACCAAAGTAAAGGATTCCCTGAGCAAATTCTTTTATGAACGAATTCATCGTCGTCCCATCATCATTCCCGTGGTTGTGGAGGTAAGACGGAAGAATTCAGAATTCAGAAGCCAGTAGCCAGTAGCCAGTAGGGAGTGAACTTCTGGCTACTAATTTCGAGGCATAAGTCCGTGGCTAAAGCAAAAAGTAGGTCTAATCCGGGGCGGAAGGCAAAAGGAAGCCGGCCAGCATGGAAGCGATTCTTCGGCTTCCTAGCTTCACCGGTGGGGCGAAGGCTTATCGTAATTGTCGTAATAGTGGTCTTGCTGTATGTGCTATGGGAAGACATACTCACATTGTTTGGTTATGGATTAATAATAATAGCCATCGCTTTGGGCTCGCTGGTCTGGGTGGCATGGCGGCGGCGGTTCTCCCTTGTGAAATATAGGTGGAATTGGGTTCTCGGGGGCATTAGCCTGGCTTTTGCTGTATGGGGAATCCTTGCTTTCTTCCCCGGAGAAGGTATTTTGAGGCAAGCCACACTGGGAGGCACATTCGGGCAAAGCATAATAGGTGATTCTAATGTCGGGGGAGGGCTTGGGGTAGCCGGGCTTGTCCTTCTGGGCATTATTTTTATCATTCCTCGTAAGTCTTGGAGTGCTGCCAAGAATAGCTGGCGTTTCCTGACCAGAGTTTTCCGACGCCGTCCCAGGGTCATCTTTCCCCGGCCCCGACAAGTCGGGACTAAAGCTATCCCTCTCGAAGCTACTCCCCCCGAGGCAGGGGCAGTTTATGAAGCGGAAGCACCGAGCACTCAACGCCTTGGGGGCTTGGCTCCTCCCGTGTGGCAATCAGAACACGAACCAATTCTCACCCTCGGAGGGTGGCATCTTCCGCCGATTGATATCCTGGATAAGCCGGCTGAGGTGACATTGGACAGGGCAGACATCGACCAACGAGCCCGATTGATAGAGGAAGCTCTAGCGAGCTATGGAGTAGAAGCCAAGGTTGTACAGATAAACATTGGGCCTACCGTGACACAGTTTGGTGTTGAGCCTGGTTGGGACAGAAAATATAAAGAATTAAGAGAAAAGGGAAGGGATGGTAGCTATGAAACGAAAATGGAAGAAGTATCCCGAATCAGGGTAAGGGTAGACCGCATTACCTCTTTGGGCAATGATTTAGCTTTAGCCCTAGCTGCTCCCAGCATCAGGTTTGAGGCTCCCGTGCCCGGGGCATCGGTAGTGGGCATTGAGGTTCCTAACACTGTGTTTGGCTCAGTTGCCCTGCGCGGTGCAATAGAGAGCGCTGCTTTTCAGAAGATTAAAGCCCGCTCCAAGCTAGCTATCGCTCTGGGTAAAGGTGCTGGTGGTGAGGCGATGGCAGCAGACCTGACCAGGATGCCACATTTGCTTATCGCTGGAGCTACTGGCAGTGGTAAAACGGTTTGTCTTAATTCTATTATTTGTTGCTTGCTTTTACACAACAGCCCCGACGACGTTCGGTTCATCATGGTTGACCCCAAGAGGGTGGAGTTAGTGACCTTTAATGGAGTGCCCCACTTACTTGCCCCTGTGGTTGTGGATACTGATAAGGCGATAAAGGCTTTGAGATGGCTTAGTCAGGAGATGGATAGTCGATATCGTCAGTTTGCTCAGGCGGGGGCACGCAATATTGAGGGTTATAACAGAGACCGCTCACCCGGAGAAGAGTTGCCATATTTAGTGCTCATCATTGATGAACTGGCTGATTTAATGCTGACAGCTTTCGATGAAGTGGAGCACGCACTGTGTCGGTTAGCTCAATTGGCTCGGGCTACAGGAATTCATCTCGTCGTAGCTACACAACGCCCTTCAGTAGATGTAATTACCGGGCTTATTAAAGCTAACTTTCCTACCCGCATTAGTTTTGCAGTCACCTCTCACGTAGATTCCAGGACCATACTTGACATGGTAGGTGCTGAGAAATTGCTGGGTAGAGGGGATATGCTCTACATGCCTACTGAAGCTAGCAAGCCTAAACGTCTTCAAGGAAGCTTTGTTTCTGATGTTGAACTCGAGAGATTGGTATATTTCTGGGGAAATCAGTGGCCCCGACAAGTCGGGGAGATGAGCTCTGTCGACTTTGATGAGGTGGCTGAGCGCCCATTAAGTGCGCAGATAGCTGCCCCTCCCGACCCTCTTTTGGAAGATGCAAAGCGCCTGGCACAAGAATATAAACATATCTCCACTTCTTTCTTACAGCGCCGTCTTCGTATTGGCTATCCTAGGGCTGCCCGCATTATGGAAGCACTGCAACAAGCAGGTTTGGTGGAGGCGACTCAGCCCGAACGAGAGAGTTAAACCGGGCTAGTAAATCCTGAACAATAACTTAATGAAAGTCCAAATTTAAATACCAAAACCCGCTTTGTTTTGGATTTTGGTCATTAACATATAATCTTCATCTCGTTCCCTGGCAATCATCAAAGTCACCGGACTCGTCAACACAATATCTCTAACTCCGCCATATGTCTCCCGTAGCTTCAACAATCCAAACAATGGGGTCAACCAGGAGCTCCCTGACAAGAGTCCTCAAAAGGTCACTTCTTGCTATGAAATTCGCGATGGGAGGGCTAAGCCGGTAGTACAGGACAACAAATCGAGAGCCTGTGGTGCTTTTCAGCAGCACGACATCCCGGAACTCTCGCAATACATCAATCTGTTCAGCGGTGGGAGTTCCGTAGGCTGCGGTAGCAATAAAACAACCTAAATAACCCAATAAATCATCTAAACTCGTACTGGACCCTGGGGCCGTGGCGAAGTGATAGATATCACCTTCAATCGTAGTATCGTTATACTTAAGCTGGGCTTTGAACTCATACTCCGTCTGCGCAATGAGCGTTGTGAGCACCTCAGTATAGGTGCCATCTGCTGTTCTAGACACCCAAGTAGTATAAAACCAGGTCGGGTCGGTGGACCTCTTGCAGGCAAAACGCACTTCCACCGAGCTGAAGTTGCCCACAGTGTAGATCATGTTCACGGTGCCTGAGTAGGAGGAGACGGCAGTGGCGGCTTGTGTGGTAACCGTCGGAACCTCTATAGGCGACACCTCCTCGAAGTGGGCGGTGACAGTTACAGCTTGAGCCGGCATTGTGAAGGTAGTCTCATCTGCAGTCATATCACCGAATGTGACCGCCGGGGCTGCTGCCCAGTTAGCAAACCCGTAGCCCGTTGCGGGTTCCGCTTTTATGCTGACTGTTGCGCCTGCTACATAAGCACCTTTAGCACCCACATCAATCGCATCCCCACCGGCGGCAGGTTCTGCTGCCATGGTGAAGATGTAGGCCACGTCGAAGTGGGCGGTGACAGTTACAGCTTGAGCCGGCATTGTGAAGGTAGTCTCATCTGCGGTCGCATCATCGAATGTGACCGCCGGATCTGCCGTCCAGTTAGCAAACCCGTAGCCCGTTGCGGGTTCCGCTTTTATGCTGACTGTTGCGCCTGCTACATAAGCACCTTTAGCACCCACGTCAATCGCATCCCCACTGGCGGCAGGTTCTGCTGCCATGGTGAGGATGTAGGGCACATCGAAGTGGGCGGTGACAGTTACATCTTGAGCCGGCATTGTGAAGGTAGTCTCGGCGGCACTCGCGTCACCGAAGGTGCCCGCCGGCGCAGTCCACTCGACAAACTGGTAGTCTGTCTCAGCTTCTGCCAGGATGTGGACCACTGTCCCGGAGTAATAGGTGAACACCCCCTCGCCAGGGGTGGTTACAGAACCTCCAGTGGTGCTGGAGATGGTCAGCTCATATTGCACTGGCGGTTCTGTCCCTTCATGAATTGTCAGGTTAAGTTCTTGCACCTTGCCCGACTCCCAGATAGCATCCTCATCTGCCTCGATGCCGTCAACATAGAATGTCACCGTGGCACCAGCCGTGCCCGGCACCCTGAATATTGGGTCGTAGCCATACCTCCCCTCACCATCCACGATGGTCTCCGCCTCCTTGACGTCGTCAACGAAAGCCTCCACCGGTGTCCCTTCAGCCACCGGGTTACCGTCGAAACTTACAGTGCCATAGAACTGGTGGGACATTTCTGGCGGTGGGTCGAGGGCATAGGCTGGCATAACGCCGCCAGCGATGAGGCACAGAGCTAACAAGAGCCCGAGGGCTCCTGCTAGCCTGCCGACGCTTCGTCCTGTTAATTTATTTATTGTTCTCCGCGCCTCCATAATTTACGCTACCACACTTATGGATAAATTGTTCCTGGTTCTGTGAATGCCATCCAGTAACCGCGGCCTGGCTCCATCTCGGGGCTATCATAATCCGGCCCCGGAATTGTGAACCAAGCGCCATCCTTAAACCCGTATATCCTAACGCATTCCGTGCCATCAAGGTAATTTGCAGCTGTTGCATTAGTTGTGGCCTTGAAACCGACCATGTTCCAGCCGACTACCACGTCGTAAGCTGGCGGCAGTTGCGTACCTTTAGGCATTTCTGAGCCGGCTAAATTCAGTGTCTGGGCCGCCTCCATGTTAATCCAGTAGGCTTTGCCGTCTTCCATCGAGTCAAGATCGGGTGGAGCACCGGGAGCGAAGGTGTGCCAGGTGGCGGTTGCGGCATTATAGTGCCAGACGCTGATGACGTAGTCCAGGACGCCAGCCAGCACCACATCGATATCTGAATCAAGGGGGATGAGGGGCAGCGAAATAAGGTTCCAGCCCTCGACAAGGTCTATGGATTCCTTTTGGAAGACTCCCTGCTCAACGGTAACCGTGGCGGGTGTAAGGGCGTCGGTGGGTATGGGTTCGCCCTCGACCTCGCCTGATGGAGTGACGGTTATCCTGCTAAAGCCGTCACCGGTACATTCAAGGGTCCAGGTATAATTTGTTGATGTAGCGCCAGAGTTAAGTGTGCCCACCGTCCTGGTGGCATACTCACCTGCCTTCAGCTGGGCATAGCGGTCTATGGATATGGTCAGGTTGACATCCGTCGCGTTGAGGGAGCTGATGTTCTCCACGTTGGCGGTGATACGAAACTCATCAGTGACATTAAATGCAGTGCCGTCAGGCGCGAAAATAGTCACCTCGAGAACTTTCTCCTGATTAATGCTTACCGTGTCAGAGTGGAGGCGACCTGGAATTATATCGTTGAGGGTACCGTCGTCCTTACCTGACGGAGTGACATTTATACTTACAGTACCCCCACCAGTGCAGACAAGAGTCCAATTTACCACAGCAGTCCAGTTAACGCCAAACTCTCCGGCGGCTACACTCTTGGTAGCGACCTCACCTGCCTTCAGGGTAGCATTGCCGCTTATCCCTATGGTTGCCATAACATCCCTTGCCTTCCAAGTCCCGTTGTTTGTCACGTTGGCGCTGACGGTAAACTCGGTACCGCCCATAATGTCAACATTGTCTATGGGCACGGTGATGTTTGTCGTCAGCTCAGCATAAGGGACTTGAGCGCTAACCGGGGTAGCCACCAAGCTGAAGCTCAGCACCAGCACCAGGGCAAATAGGATACTAAATATCTTTTTCATCATTTTCTCCTTTCGTCAGTTTCTACTACCTTATCGCCCCTCGACCAAGGGCATCGCGGCTTTTCCAGGGAACGATCCTCACTTCCATAGGGCACCCTCCTTCATGAAACACAAAAAGCAAGCTTCTTCAGGGATTGACCTCTTCGGGTCGGTTGTCTCGTTAGACTATCACCGGCCGGGTGACCACCCAAAAAAACAATACCTCATTTCTCCCTCTCACCTCCTTTCCCTCTACTCTCGTCACTTTTGTCCCTTAATCTCCAAGCAACACAAAGGCTAAAGCTCAGGGAAAAATATGTCGTAATGCCTATACCTACTATTAGTATACTAGATGAGAGGGACTTTGTCTAGGCTCTATCCTGGCATAACAACAGAAGGAAAGAGCGTCTCTAAATGACATTGTCCAAGCCTTCATGTTTTTCTCATTGGGATTTGATATTGTTTAGCATTTTGTATTTGGTGCTTAGTATTTCTTCTCATCAGGCGCCAAACTTGTCCAATTTTAAAGCATTAGCCATAGCTAAGGGCATGATTTCCGTAGCCGGAAAGCGCCCCATACCACCAGCAAGGCAGGCTCGTTCCGAGAACTCAGCGACATTATCGGGGCGACACCATTGGGACTTTAGCATGAAAGGGACTGGATGCCAGCTATGCATGGCTAAGGTTGCGGGGGTAGAGTGGTCTCCGGTAATTGTCAGGACCTCCGGGTCTAAGCTGAGCAGGTTGGGGAGGACGTTATCAAGTTCTTCAATGGCCTGAACTTTAGCCCGGAAGTCGCCGTCCTCCCCTCTGGCATCGGTGCTCTTAAAATGGACGAAGAAAAAATCATAATCGGCATAGTAGCGGCGTAGGCTGTTCAATTGCTCTGTTATGCTTTCACCGGCCGGCAGCACCTGCATCCCCACTAATCTGGCCAGCCCCCGGTACATAGGATACGTAGCGATGGCTGCCGGCTTTAATTTATAGATCTCAGATATGGGGGGGATGTCGGGGCGACGGGAGAAGCCGCGCAGAAGCACCATGTTGGCTGGGGTTTCACCTTGTAAGAGACTTCTTGCTTGAGATAAAAATTCGTTGGCAATTTCCGCTGTTCTCTCTGCCTGCGGTGACAACGCCTCTATCTTTCTGGGGGCTAGCCCTGCTTGCTGGGGGTCAGAATCTGCTAGCTCAGGAGACAAAGCTTCGCCGCGGAGGATGAGCACAAATCTATGTTCTTTCACCGGCAGCACAGAAATCTCAGCGCCATCTATGGCGATATTGTTCAATGAGCGGCATAACTCGGTACTTTTCTCTGTCGAAACCCGTCCTGCCCTCCTGTCGATAATGATTCCCTTGTCATCAACTGTGCAGAAATTGCCCCGGGCCGCGATATCATCTGGCTTTAGTTCTAAATCTATTCCTAAGGCTTCCACGACTCCCCGCCCGATATTATATTTGACAGGGTCATAGCCAAAAATCGCTAGATGCCCTGGCGCACTCCCCGGCGTAATTCCCGGGCTTACAGGGTCAGTGAGCCCACAAAGGGAGTCCCTGGCTATGCGATTCAGGTTGGGCTTCCTGGCTGACTCCAGTTCTGTTTTACCGGTTTTGGCGTGAGGTAGACCACCTACGCCGTCTAGTACCAGAAACACTATTTTAGATGGGGATGTCCGGGATATTTTCTTCATGTACTCAAATCCAATCATGATATTTGTTATTTTACTCGGAGGCATAGCCAAGTTCAAGTTTGGCGTTTGACAAGGCTAGCTTGATAACAATGGGGAATGTACCTATTGCAGAAATACTTATTTTCATGGCATATTAGAGTAATTCAATTAAAGGAGGTGATAATCCATGCTTGCTCTACATACTAATTTAGCTCTGATTGGAGGAATCATCGCCCTTATCTTCGGTATTATAATAATGATTTTTCCTAAAATCCTCAATTATCTGGTGGGCATCTTCTTGATATTGTGTGGAGTGATAGCGCTTATTATCCACTTTACTTAACCAGAAGCCGGGACGACTTTTTGGCGGGTGGCGCACAGTTCATACAAGTCAACAGGGTCCCTTACATTGGATAGATCGGTTCTCAGAGAGCTTTCTGGATGCTATGAACTCAAGCTCTTGAGGCACCGCGTTTGCTACGCTAGCAGCTAATCGCTCGCTTTCAAGATTGAAAGTAGCGGCCATTGTAAAGTATACTATTTGTGGTTGTGGTGAGTGTAGCCCAGTGGTTAAGGCGCCAGGTTGTGGCCCTGGAGATCGAGGGTTCAAATCCCTCCACTCACCCCACCATATTCTTATCCGCCCCACGTCGGTGATTGGCGAAAACCCAGGCTCTAGTTTTCTTGATAAAGTCTTTGACCTCTTCGTTAGTGCGGAAATCTTCTTCGCTGAAGTAGTCACGATGAACCATCTTGTCGAGCGGCCTCATCAGCTTGGGCCTCGATTTGTAAGCAGGATAGCCCAAGGCGATCATATCGTAGACCTCCATCTCGTTGGGTATGTGTAAGAGGTTCTTTAGTAAGCAGTGGTTATAAGGTGATGCCACCGAAGATACCCACTGGCTGGCCAGACCCAGCGTCGTAGCCGCCAGGTGCATATACAGAAAGGCATTGGCCAGGCTGGAAAGGTAGATTGACTGTTTTATATGCGGGTCACATCTTACCACCATGGGTAACCCCAGCTGAGTTCTGGTATCGCCAAAGAGTAATATAAGAACCGGGGCATTCTGGTACTCCATTTCCGGGTCAAGCCAGGGCTGCCGTTTCTGCCGCATCCAGGGCTCACACATGTCTTCCAATTTAGAGAATCCCGAGGCTCCGGCTGGACGCGGCGGCCTGATAATTCGCATAACATCGTCCTTTAATTTCTTATCCTTGATGACGATAAACTCCCACGGCTGCGAGTTAAAGCCCGATGGAGCCCAGCGAGCAGCTTCAATAATCTTGTCCACATATTCATCAGGTATAGGGTCTGGCTTAAACCTGCGGATGCTCCTTCTTTTTTTAACCAATTCAAGGAAACTCTCATAATTCATAGCAATCTCCTCCTTAAGCTTAAGAATGATTATTGCAGTAAGAGTCTAGTTTCCCCAAAATCTCATCAGCATTGGTAAAAGGCCCATAAATTGAATGGTAAGGGCTCAGCCCCGGCTCCCGTACTGACCCTTAATAGTAAGTTGACAAGCTAGGAACTCCTTCATTTTTTGGGAAAAACTTACCTCTTACTTGTTGCCTTTATAGCACACACGCTGAGCAACTTTCAACTAGAGGAGGTTTAGGCATATTCCCTTTAGGGCTATGGAAATAAGTTGACACGAGAGGACTCTGGCACTAGAATTCTATATTGCGGTGCGCCTATAGCTCAGCGGACAAGAGCACCGGTCTTCGGAACCGGGGGTCGTGGGTTCAAATCCCTCTAGGCGCGCTATCTGCATCATCAACATTTGGCAACAATTTTCTCCAGCCAGGGTTTAAGCATCCGCTCAAATCTTTCCGCTGTAGACTTACTTGTCCCTGGTAAGGGACGGGCAGAACCTGATAAATCAGGCAACTACAAAAATCTGGAGGTGAAGTGCGACTCCAAGGAGTCGTACTTCGAAGTTGCATGGTGGGGATTTATATTCCCCGAAAAAAAGAGGCGGCACATAAAATGCCGCCCGAGGCTTAGGTGCTTTCATGGGTTTCTTTATTTCTTTCCATGCGATGTTGTGTTCTCCGAGAGGCTTATGCGAACTTTCCTTGGTCCTTTCTCTGGTTCGTCGTTGGTAGCAGCTTTGTCAATTGGGACCTCTTCAACATCAGCCACTGCGGGGATTGTTTGCAGTACATCAACAAGGTTCAGGGAGTCACGCAGGAAAACCAGAATTGAAGGCGTATCAATCTGAGGTACAATCATCTCAGTATTTGCAACTTCGGGTAATTGGTCAAGGAAGGACACGACTTCCATGATTTTGGCTACATCAAACGGAGGTAAAATTTCCACTTCCCATTGCGGCTTGCCCAACCCTGGCTTGTCTCCACTCTCAAATAGTTTCGAGAGTTCGAAGCTCTTTTCGGTGTGGTCCGTAGCCCGGCTTGGCTCCGGGTGTTCGTCAGGTGCATTGCTCTCTTCCGCGACTATGGTGTCGCTCTCTTCTGAGCTTTTCGCGGCTGCGGCGCTGTCCTCCCCCCTGGGTTTAGACAGCTTATTGTCAAAATCTGTCTGTACCGCTGCCGCCTGCTGCTTAAGGCTTTCCAGTCCTTCCAGCATAGAGCCAAATTGTTGATTTATAATGTTGCGTAGTTCACCCTGGATTTTATTTCTCTCGTTCTCTAGCAGCAGTGCTGCTTCCTCTTCGGCTTTGGCCTTGATTGCGTTAGCCTTTTCATTAGCAATCTCCACAGCTTCAGCTGTTTTCTTTTCCGCCATCTGTCGAGCTTGCTCCTTGGCTTTATCTATAATGGCAGTACTCTCAGCTTTAGCTTGTTCTGCGGCTTCTTCCTTGAGCTGCGTGGCCAGCTTGTCGGCTTCGACAACGGTCATCTCCGCAAGTCTGTTAAGAGATGCGATATGGTCCTGGGATTGGGCTAGTTCATCCAGTTCCTTGATCAACTCGTCAATAAAAGACGCTACCTGAGCCTCATCTAGCCCGTTTTTTACTCGCTTGAACTTACGCCCCCCCAGCACAATGACACCATCGTTTTTAGCGGTATTACTCATAATATCATCCACCTTTTTTCATGGGACTCAATAACTACAAGAGTACCAATGTAACACATCAGTCCCGTTGCATTTCATGATATTCGGTCACATTTCTACCTCTTGATTTCACCCTGAAAGACCTTCCAGATTCTCTCTGAATTTCCTTTAGTTTCTTCCCAGGCTTGCTCAGTGGTCTCCTTGCGTACTCTCAATGCCTCGTTCACATTGTCCTGGTAAACCCGCTTAGCTCCCATCTTCGCTTTCTTATACGCTTCCTCGGCTTCCTGTTCAGCCTTTTCCAGGGCGCGCGCGGCTTTTTCTATGGCTTCTGCACAAATTTTAGCAGCGAGCTCTTCAATTTCTTTATAGGCCTTCTCCCCTTGGCGTTGGCGTTCCTGATATGCTGCCGCTACCTTTCTCTGGGCTTGCAGATAGGATGTATAGGCGGCCTGGGCCTGGCTCATTAACTCATCAAGAGGATCCCTAACTTCCTCGGGGGTCTCGGAGGGAAGCTCAACTATTTGTTTCACATCTTTGCTTACCACCTTTCTGGATTGTTGGCTCTTGCTCATCGTGGTCACCACGATACACCTCCTTGAATTTGTTACTTAAAATTGATGGTATTTCTCATATTTTGGCCACACGGTTCTTCTGAACTTTGTTAGTCTCCGACTTAAGACCGTGTAGTTCGTCCTCCGTGAACAGCCTCCACCCCTTCCTATCTCTATATTCCGCATCCTTTACGATGTTTTGCCTGATCCAGCGGAACAAAGTGCTCTTACCTATGCCAACCATCTGGCAAACTTCAGCAGTCCTATAATAAATTCGACCATTTATTTTTACAGTCATACCAACACCCCCTAAGACTAACTGAATATAGTCTAAGACTCGTTCGCTTACCTGTCAATCACCTATTAGTAACCCTACTTTCGTAAGAAAACAGCTTGTCCCCTATAAATTTGCGGGCGCTCACAAGAAGCTCCCCTACGGGGAATCTGATGAGATTGCCACGCGGAATTTACGCCGAGCGGAGGCGGGATTCTTCGCCTTCGGCTCAGAATGACATCCCCTTTTCATTGCGAGGATAACGAAGTCAGCCGAAGCAATCTCAGTGGGGACAAGGGATTGCCACACTTCGCTCGCAATGACAAGGAAGGAAAGGTTCAGAATTACAAGAAGTGAGGGACTCGCAATGATGGCTAAAATTGCGTCGGGATTTATGTGGGTGACTATGGCTAGCGGTGACCATTTTAGTAGATGCTCATTGTGATGGTAAAGAAATTTTTGATAGCTGGAAATTCCTCGTTTGGTGCTCTCGGCGCAAATGTTATAATCTAGCTAATGCCACGGAAGTTTGCCCACCTTCACGTCCACACTGAATATAGCTTGCTTGATGGCATGTGCCGCATCCCTCAGCTTATCGAGCGGACTAAAGAGTTGGGCATGGACAGCCTTGCTATCACTGACCACGGCGCCATGTATGGCGTCATCGATTTTTATGTAGCAGCTAGGGAAGCAGGTATAAAACCAATCATTGGCTGCGAAGTCTATGTCGCCGAGACCGATTGCCATAGCCGGGAGCCAGCTCACAAAACCCCATATCATCTTACTTTACTGGCCAGGAATGAAAAGGGCTACCGCAATTTGCTCCAACTGGTTACTAAAAGCTACCTTGAGGGGTTTTACTATAAGCCCAGGGTAGATAAGGAGCTTCTCAAGCTTCATCATGACGGGCTTATTGCCCTTTCCGGGTGTGCTCATGGGGAACTGGCTCGACTTATCCTCGAGGGACGAAACGACGAGCTTGCCAGGGCAGCTTCATGGTACAAGGAAGTCTTCGGTGATTACTACCTGGAGATTCAAAGGCATCCTATGCCGGAACTGGAGCAAATCAACCAGGAGCTTATTTCGCTATCCGCTAAACTCAATATACCGCCGGTAGCCACATTTGATGTGCATTACGTTGATAAAAAAGATGCCTTAGCCCATGAACTTCTTTTGTGTATACAGACTAATACCTCTGTGTATGATGAAAAAAGGCTGAAGATGGCTGGCGATTTCTTCTACCTGAAAAGCCCTGAAGAGGTGGAAGAGTTATTTACTGACTTACCTCAGGCCGTGGAGAATACTCAAGTCATTGCTGATATGTGTCAGCTGGAGCTAGATTTCACCAAGCTGCATCTGCCACAAGTGGAATTGACCGAGGGCAGGAAAGCTGATGATTTCCTGGCTGAGCTCTGCTGGCAGGGTCTGGGAAAACGTTACCAGCCCCGATTGCATCGGGGAGAGGTCAAGGAACGGCTTAGCCAAGAACTTGATGTCATCCAGAAGACAAGGTTTGCCCATTACTTCCTTGTTGTTTGGGATATAATCTCCTTCACCAGAGAACGGGGCATCTATTTCGGTGTTCGGGGAAGTGCTGCTGCCAGCCTGGCTCTTTACTGTCTGGGCGTCACTGATGTAGACCCGTTATCATATGGGCTTGTTTTCGAACGATTCCTTAATGTTGAGCGCCGCGAGCTCCCTGATATTGACCTTGATTTTCAGGACGATCGCCGTGATGAAGTCCTGGCCTATGTTAACCAGAAATATGGCTCCGACCACGTAGCTCAAATTATTACCTTTGGCACCATGGGAGCCAGAGCAGCGATAAGAGACACGGGGCGGGCTTTAGGCATGCCTTATGGTCAGGTTGATCGGGTGGCTCGACTCATTCCTCTGGAGCTGACCATAACCCTGGACAGGGCTCTGGAACAAAGCCGGGAGCTTTATGACATTTATCACCAGGATGCTGCAATACGTAACCTGATTGACTCGGCTAAGAAATTGGAGGGGGTGGTCAGGCACGTAAGCACCCATGCCGCCGGTGTGGTTATAGCGCATGAGCCCTTAATCGAATACGTGCCACTGCAACTGCTGAGGAAGGGTGAGCAGCGCACTGTCATGACTCAGTTCCACATGGGGAACATTGCCCGCCTGGGACTATTAAAAATGGATTTCCTGGGCTTATCCAATTTGACTATTCTGGCTAAAGTTAAAGAAATTATTGCCCAGAATCGTGGAATCTCCTTGGATTTGCAGCACATTCCTCTCGACGATGCCAGGACCTTTGAGTTGCTTGCCTCGGGGGAAACTAAAGGCATCTTCCAACTGGAAAGCTCAGGGATGCGCCGCTATATTAAGGAGCTCAAGCCCACTAACTTTAGCGATATCGCGGCTATGGTGGCGCTCTATCGTCCTGGCCCCATGGAACAAATTCCCACTTTTATCAGAGCCAAGCAGGGTGTTGCCCCTATTCATTATCCCCATCCCATTCTGAAGGAGATTCTAGAAGAAACCTACGGAGTTATCGTTTATCAGGAGCAGGTAATATTTATCGCCCAAGCCCTAGCCGGCTATAGCCTGGGTCAGGCTGACATTTTTCGTAAAGCTATGGGTAAAAAGATACCTGCGGTGATGAAGAAGGAGGAGCGCAATTTCATCGCCGGAGCTAAAAAAAATGGCGTACCGCCGGAATTGGCCAGGGAGGTATTTTCCCTAATCGAGCCTTTCGCCGGTTACGCTTTCAACAAAGCCCACAGTGTTAGCTATGGCCTCATTGCTTACCGCACTGCCTATCTTAAGGCAAACTACCCCATTGAGTACATGGTTGCCTTCCTCAATACTTATTCGGATAATATGGAAAGGGTCCGTTCGGCGATTGCTGAATGCCGAAGGTTAGGCATCAAAGTGCTCCCACCGGACATTAGTAAGAGCCATGCTAGCTTCGCCATTGAGAAGAATGATGAAAATAATCCCGCCATCCGCTTTGGGCTAGCTTCTATTAAAAATGTTGGCTTTTCCCCAATTGAGCATATCTTGTCTGGCCGGGACTCAGGGGGCGATTTTAAGTCTATGGAAGACTTCTGCTCTCGAACCGACCTTCGTAACATCAATAAGAAAGTATTAGAAAGCTTGATTAAAGTTGGTGCCTTCGACTCTCTGGGCAGCCGTAAGACGCTACTCGAGTCCCTGAATAAAATTATCTCCCTGGCCCAAGCGAAACAAAGAGCAAAGGAATCGGGACAGGTTAGTATGTTTGATGTGTGGGGTCAAAGCTCCTCCACCCCCCGCATTGGTTACGAACAAGCAGAGGAAGAGGTGTCTGCCAAGCAAAAGCTTATCTGGGAAAGAGAGCTGTTGGGGGTTTATTTCTCCCAGCCCCTTGACTTCCTCGCCAGGGAACCATCATCACCGGGTACTTTTTCTTGCGGAGAAATCAATATGGACATGGCTGATGAAACGGTGACCGTGACGGGAATGGTGGTCTCGGTACGGCAGGCCCACACCAGGGATAACCGCCCCTTTGTTGTCGCTTCAATTGAAGACCTGGATGCCAGTATCGAGGTCATCGCTTGGCCCAGGCTCTATGAGAGCACCCAGGGGATATGGCAGGAGGGCAACATTCTTACCATCAAGGGCCTAGTGAAGGTCAGGGATGGGGAAGTGCAGTTAAACTGTCAAGAGGCGATGCTCCTCCCTGTGAGGCAAGAAGTGCTAAAGGAACCCCAGCGTCGCCATGTAATGATAGATATCAACCAGTCGGGCGATGCAGAAAAAGACATCGAACGCCTCCATAAAATTATGGATATCCTCAAGAGTTATCCCGGGCAAGATAGAGTTTCTCTGGCTGTTGTCAGCGAGGATGAAGTGACTAACCTGGAGATACCGGAGACAACAATCAATTACTGCCCCGAATTCGCTGGGGAATTGAGCAGGATAGTAGGCGAAAGCAATTTCAGGCTTGAACTTTAGGTCAAGCGTGAGCCACGAAGTAATCTAGAAAGGGAATTGCCTGGGCTGCGAGGTTGCTGGGAATAGACGCTGCCCCCATTTCTTGCTATATTTGAATTTATGTTTAACTTAATTCCTTCAGGCAGTATTACCTCAGCTTCAGGATTTCTGGCTGGGGCGGTACATGCTGGAATAAAAAGCGAAGATGAGCTCGATTTAGCTATTCTTTGCTCCGAAGTGCCCTGCAAGGCTGCTGGCGTTTTTACTACCAACCAAATTAAATCAGCACCGGTTGTTATATCTCAGAAGCATATAGCAAAGGGGCGGGCACAGGCTGTAGTGGTAAATTCCGGTTGTGCCAATGCTTGCAATGGTGGGCGAGGACTGACAGACGCTAGGGGGATGGCAAATCTAGCAGCAGCCAAGCTAGGCATATCTCCCGAGGAAGTCCTTGTCGCCAGCACTGGTATCATTGGCGTGCCCTTGCCTATGGATGAAATAAGGGCTGGAATTCCTAAAATAAAGCCAACCAAAGGAGGGGGGCATGATTTTTGCCGGGCAATAATGACCACGGACACCAGGCCCAAAGAAATGGCCGTCCAGGTAGATTTAAAAGGAACTAAGTTCACCATTGGTGGGGTGGCTAAAGGCATAGGTATGATTCATCCCGACATGGCTACCATGCTTTGTTTTATCGCCACCGATGCTGTGGTAAATTCTTATTTCCTGCGCGTGACATTACAAAAGGCGGTGGACTGCTCTTTCAACATGGTAAGTATTGATGGCGACACCAGCCCCAACGATTGTGCATTTCTATTGGCCAACGGCTTAGCAGGTAACGAACCTATTGACTTCGATAATAGCGGCGATTTCCAAGAAGCCTTAAACGCAGTTTGTACTCATCTGGCTAGGTCTATGGCTCAGGATGGAGAGGGAGCCACAAAACTTATTGAAGTCATAGTGGAAAGGGCGGAAGACCAGGCTGGGGCTCGCCAAGCGGCTCGGACTGTTGCTAGTTCGCCACTGGTGAAAGCAGCCATCCATGGCAATGACCCTAACTGGGGGCGTATCGTTGCTGCCCTGGGGCGAAGCGGAGCAAGGGTGAGAGAAGACAGATTGGATGTCTATTTGAACGACGTTTGTGTCATGAAGCAGGGTTGCCCCACCACCTTTAACAAAGAAGAGATGAAATCGGCGTTAAGCAACAGCGATGAAGTGCTCGTAAGGCTATGCCTGCATTTAGGAGAAGGCCAGGCCACAGTCTGGGGCTGCGACCTCTCCGAGGAATATGTTAGGATAAATAGCAGGTATACCACATAATGCAAAAGGGAATCATCGTAGTCAAGATTGGCGGCAGCACCCTGGGCAACCACGACACTACTTTAGAAGACTTGGTGGAGCTTCAGAAGCAGGGTAAGTCCCTGGTAGTGGTTCATGGTGGCGCCAAGGTGACTTCCGAGTGGCTGGCCCGGCTGGGCATTCCCACCAGCTTTGTAAACGGGTTGAGGGTTACAGATGCCGAGACCCTGAAGGTGGTAGCTGCGGCGTTGGGTGGGCTGGTCAACAAAGAACTGGTAGTAGCTATCCAGGCTCTGGGGGGGAAAGCGGTAAGCTTAAGTGGCTGCGATGGCAACTTGCTCTGGGCAACCATCAAGAGCCCTGAGCTGGGCTATGCCGGTGAAGTTGTCGCCGTTGACCCCACTCCGGTGAAGCTATTGCTGGATGCCGGCTATATGCCAGTGGTCTCGCCCGTAAGTTTTGGCTCAGTTGAAGGCCGGACTATGCTGCTCAATGTTAACGGGGATACCGCTGCCGGGGAAATTGCCGCGGCATTAGCTGCTGAAAAACTCGTGTTCCTGACCGACGTTGATGGTATTCACGATGGATCGGGGAAGGCGATCCCCAAGCTCAACCTGGCCGAGGCAAGGAATATGCTCGCCTCTGGCATAGCTTCAGGGGGTATGGTCCCTAAATTAGAAGCCAGCCTCAGAGCCCTGACTACCACACAGGTCGTGCGCATCATAGACGGTAAAATTTCCCATGCTTTACTCAATGAGATTACCGGACGGGCTCGGCAATCTGAATCGAGAGGTACAACAATTGCCCCGGAATAACTGGCAGGAGCTGGAGCAGAAGCTATTTCTGAGAACGGTGAACAGAGTCCCCGTGACCCTGGTCCGCGGTCAAGGAACTTTGGCCTGGGATGACCAGGGCCGGGAATATCTCGACTTTGTTGGCGGCTGGGCAGTAAACAGCCTGGGGCATTGCCCGCCGGTGGTCGTCGAGGCTCTGGAAAGGCAAGCCAAAACTTTAATCCAGGCGTCGAACCAGTTTTATACCATCCCTCAGATAGAGCTGGCACAGCTTCTAATCAAGCATAGCTGTCTTGATAGAGTTTTCTTTTGCAACAGCGGTGCTGAGGCTAATGAAGGAGCAGCGAAACTAGCTCGCCGATATGGAAAACTCCGACTCAACGGTGCCGACGAGGTCATTACTACCCATAGTTCTTTTCATGGACGGACTCTGGCTATGACGGCCGCTACGGGGCAAAGTAAATTTCAGGAGCCCTACATACCTCTGCCTGGAGGCTTTGTCAACGTTGAATATAACAATGTCGAGGCGATCAAGCGGGCGACCAGTGAGAAGACCTGTGCTGTAATACTGGAGCCAATCCAGGGAGAAGGTGGGGTGAACGTGCCTGCTGATGACTACCTCAAAAAGGTGCAAGGCTGGTGTCAGGAAAAGGGAATCCTTTTTATTCTGGATGAAATCCAGACGGGCATCGGGCGTACCGGAACCCTCTTCGCTTATGAGCAGTATAGAGTCGAGCCAGACATAATGACTTTAGCAAAGGGACTGGGCAGTGGTGTGCCCATCGGCGCTTTCTTAGCCAGAGAAAATGTCTCCCTTTTTTCTCCGGGCGAGCATGGCTCGACATTTGGTGGCAACCCGCTGGTCTGTGCTGCCGCTCATGCCGCCCTGAAATACATCATCGACAATGATATACCGGGACAGGTTAAACGAGTAGGAAATTATTTCATGACCAAATTAGAAAGCCTGAAGCGGCAGTTTGATTCTATCACTGAGGTGAGAGGCCGGGGACTCTTAATAGCTTTAGAGTTTAACCAGGAAATCGCTGGAAAGATGGTGCTGGCTTGCCTTGGTAGAGGCTTGCTGGTTAACGAAGTGAAGCCGGATGCCCTGCGCTTTATGCCGCCCCTTATCATCACCGAAAAAGAAGTGGACAAGGCGATAGGCATTTTAGGTGATGTGTTAGGGAAAAATGCGAAATGCTAAACAATCTGGAGTTTAGATATTAGGACTTCTCCGGAGGAGGTTATGAAATGGCAGACAAAGTAGTATTGGCCTACAGCGGCGGTCTGGATACGTCCGTGGCCATAAAATGGCTTGAGGAAAACTATAATTTAAAGGTCATCACCCTCACCGTGGATATAGGCAATGTCCCCGACCTTGAGGCTATTAGACAAAAGGCGCTCAAAGTCGGAGCCGTAAAGGCACTGGTGCTTGATGCCAGGAAGTCTTTTATCGAGTCGTTTGCTTTCCCTGCCCTCCAGGCCGATGCCGTTTATGAAGGGCAGTATTCATTAGCTACAGCCTTGGGGCGTCCTCTCATCGCCCGACTCCTGGTGGAAACAGCCAGGAAGGAAGGGGCGAGAGTGGTAGCTCACGGCTGCACCGGCAAGGGCAATGACCAGGTGAGGATTGATGTAGGCGTAGCCGCTCTAGCCCCCGAGCTAAAGGTAATAGCCCCGGCTCGGGAGTGGAATATGACCCGGGAGCAAACAATTGAATATGCCCGGATCCACGATATTTCTGTCCCTATCACCAGGGCCAGCCCGTATTCCATCGACGAGAACCTGTGGGGAAGGAGCATTGAATGTGGCGTGCTGGAAGACACCTGGAACGAACCACCCGAAGATGTTTTCCTGTGGACAAAGTCGCCTGAAAAAACACCGGCTCGGCCTGCTTATCTGGAGATTGGTTTTGATAAAGGGATACCGGTAAGCCTCGATGGCAAAAGGTTAGAGCCTGTTGCCCTTGTCCAGAGAGTTCATGACCTGGCTGGTCAGCATGGTATAGGACGGATTGACCATATTGAAAATAGACTGGTGGGCATAAAATCGCGGGAGATTTATGAAGCGCCGGCCGCCATGGTCCTGCTGAAAGCGCACCAGGCCTTGGAAGACTTGGTGTTGGCAAAAGAGCAGCTCCGCTTCAAGACTAGGGTAGCCGCTGAGTATGCCGACCTCATTTATAATGGGCTGTGGTTTACCGGCATGCGCCGGGACTTAGCCGCCTATGTGGAAAGCACGCAGAGGTACGTCACCGGCACCATAAGGGTGAAGCTCTTCAAGGGTAACTGCCAGATAGTGGGTAGAAAGTCGCCCTACTCCCTTTACGATTACAGCCTGGCTACTTATGATAAGGGCGATGCCTTCGACCAGAGTGCCTCCCCCGGCTTTATACACATCTGGGGTCTGCCGGCAAGAACTCAGGCCAAGGTGCAGCCAGAACCACCTGAATAGGGGACATAATACCTAATTTGTAGCAAGCCTAGTTGGTAAGGTGCCCTCGGAATTCAAAAGTTCTGAGATATCTTTAACAATTAGCCTCTCTTCTATTCCCTCGTCCTTTATCGCTTCACCGAGCATTACGGCACAAGTTGGGCAGGCTACCGCTAAGATGCCGGCTCCGGTCTTATCGGCTTCTCTCACCCTGATTCTTGACGGGCTATTCTCACCGCCGCCGAAGGAATCGGTATAGAAGTTGCCGCTGCCTCCGCCGCAGCAGAAGGAATTCTGGCAGTTCCTTTCCATCTCCACCAGCTCAACACCGGGGATTGCCCTCAGTATCTCACGGGGCGCTTCATACTCTCCGGCGTGTCTCCCCAGAAAACATGGGTCGTGGTAGGTAACTTTCATGTTCAGCTTCGAGGCTGGCTTCAATCTTCCCGCTTTGATAAGGTCACGGAGCACCTGCGTGTAGTGGAATATTTCAAAGCTATCGGGGTATTCATTTCGAAAAACATTATAGGAATGAGGAGAAAGCGTTATAATCTTCTTGATGCCGGCCTTTTGGAAAAGGGCGGTGTTCCTGTCTTTTAGTATCTCGAAAATACGGTTCTCGCCCAGTGTGCGGATTTCATTGCCATCGCACTCTTCGGCAGGGCCTAATATGCCAAAGGAAACACCGGCCTCAAGAAGCAGTCCGCCGACTGCTCGGGCAGCCCTCTGTCCCTTCTCATCAAATGAGCCGACACAGCCGACATAGAAGAGGAACTCCTGGCCGTTATAAGGCTCTATCCCCATGCCTTCAGTCCACCGGCCCCGGTTCCTTCTCAGTTCCCGGTAGGGATTGCCGTAGGCTTCAATATTTTGGAAAAAGCGGGCCACCTTGGGAGTAACCAGCCCGCTGTTCACCACCTCTTCTCTGGCCGCTATTATTATATTGACAACGTCTTTATTAAAGGAGAACTTGCAGCTCTGGACGCAGTTATTACAGGTGGTGCAGGAGTAGAGTATTTTGCCCAGCGACTCGGACCATTCTATTTCTTTTTCCTCCCAGGCCCGTATGAGCCAGAGCAGGCCGCCCGGCGAGTAGCTCTTCAGGCGGAACCTGTTGTAGATAGGGCAGTTAAACTCCGAATAGTCCAGGGTTAGCTGGCAGTACCCGCAGCCAAAGCATCTATGGATTACGCCTTTATAATCTTCCAGGGAAATTTAGCTCACCTCCCAGTTTCCCGGATTCATGATGCCGTTCGGGTCCAGCATCTTCTTTATTCTGTCTATCAACTGACGCGCGCCGGCGTCCATTCTCTCTAGGATTAGCTTCTGCGCCGGCAGTTCCGGTTTCCAGACCACCCCACCAAGTTCCAGGGTCAGGCGGTTGGTCTCATCTAGGGCGCCTCTGGCCCTATCGGCCTCCTCCTCGACAGCCCGGTTGAAGGGGTAGGAGTAGGCGAGCATAACGCTGTGGCCGTTGGGCAGGAGCTGTATTCCCAGCTGGTAAAGCAGGTCGTACTTGTGGGCAATCTCAATCCCTTTCTGCCAGGCCCGGGGTATTACCTCTATAGGCAGTATGGCCCCGGTGTATTCAAAGCCGCCGCCCTTCCTGAAATCGGCAGCGGTGGCGGCAAACGGCGGCACGCCGAGAAACCTCTCCCGTAGCGGTGTCAGCGCTGGCTCCTCGTTTACCGGCGATACCCTGTCCTGGTATTTCTGGAAAATCTGGTTATGCAGTCCTTTCTTGGTCTCAAACTCCGCCTGCGACTGCCCGGAGATGACGATGATATAGTATATGCGCTGAGCCCACCTCGGCTTCTCCTGGGTGATAATGAAGCAATTCTCCAGGAGGTTAATCTGGCTGAGCTCGTCTATAATCTCCGGAATCAGTTCGGTGCTATCGGAAACGAACAGCAAAAGGTCTCTGTAACTGGGTTTGGGGAAGAGCTGCATTGACAGCTTGGTGACGATACCGGTCGTTCCCAGCCAGCCCAGGAAGAGACCCATGAGGTCGGGGAGGGGGTCCCGGCTGAACCAGCTGGGACTTATTGAGCTTGAGCCCAGCTTGCATACCTCGCCGGTGGGCAAAACCACCTCCATGCCATTGACCATCTGTGAGTTAACGCCGTACCTTGGCGTCAGGTGTCCATGCCCCTGAATCAGTATGTTGCCGACTATGGTAGCAGTGGGGGGTGACTCCGGGGTTGAGTGCTGGAGGTGGGGATGGTGCTTCTCAAGATAGGCTCTGAGGGCCGCCTGGGTGACGCCGGCCTCAATCAGGGCGTAACGGCTGGCTTCGTTTACCTCTATTATGCTGTCCATTCTTTTCATGTCCAGCACGATGCCACCCCTGAGAGGAACGGTCAGGGCCGACAGGGTCAGCCCTGCTCCCATCGGGGTGAGGGGAATCTTCTCCTGGTTTGCCAGTCCGACTATCTGCTGCACCTCGTCTACTGTCCGGGGCATAACCACATAGTCGGCCCGGCGTGGCTTCTGTGCCCCCGGGTCGCGGGAATACAAATACAGGTCTTCGGGGCAATTTGACACATAGTCCTGGCCAACAATCTCAGACAGCTGGCTCAGGAAATCTTCTTTCATAAATCCCTAAATCCTAACATACTGCAGACTATTATAGAAATTGATGTTATTCTGGGGAAATAATATTGGGTTTGTAGAGGGCCTAATTGGTATGGTGTCCCTGGAATTCCTGGGAGAAGGGGTGGCCTTCTCGTTCAAAATCAGGGAGATAATCTTCCGCTGCCTCTAGTTCCTGCACCCAGCCGTTTTCTATTCCCAGGTCGGTCAGTAGCTGGAGGACCGCTTCATGCTCATCAACGGTGATCTTCCGAGAAAGCACTGGTATTCGCGGTGCCCGGTGCACCGGCATGTATTGAGACATTATGCTAACCGTCACCGTGGGGGAAAGCTCCCGAACAAGCCAGGTTAGCGATTCTTCACTGCCTGCCAGGCCGTTGGGCAGGATAAGATGACGCACTATCAGTCCTTTTTGGGCCAGGCCAGATTCATCTACCACCAGGTCTCCAACCTGCCGGTACATCTCTTTAATGGCCTGGCGAGCCCGTGCTACATAATCCGGGGCGTGCGAGAACTTCTTGGCCCACTTATCAGAGGCATATCTCAAGTCAGGCAGGTAGATACTTATTACACCGTCGAGCTCCTTCAGAGAAACGATAGAATCGTAGCCACTGCTATTGTAAACCAGCGGCACTCGAAGCCCCATGGGCACCGCCTCCACAACTGCAAGAATGAGCTGAGGAACGAAATGGGACGGCGAAACGAAATTGATATTATGGCAGCCCAGTTCATCCTGGAGGTAGAGCATCCTTTCCGCCAGGGTGTGGCAGTTCATTTCATTTGATTTTTGCTTTTTCCAGTTCTGACTTATCTGGTAGTTCTGACAATAAACGCATCTCATATTGCAATTGCCAAGGAAAACCGCCCCTGACCCTCTGGTTCCCGAAATAGCCGGCTCCTCACCGTGATGAGCGCAGACCGCCGAGACTACGGGCAGACGCCCGGAATGGCAATAGCCCGGTTCGTTTTGTAATCTATTGACCTGACAATCCCTGGGGCAGATATCGCAGGAGGCTAATCGGGCCTCAAGTGCTTGGGCACGACGCTCCAATTCGCCGGAGTGGTATAGCGTAACGTATCCTGGTTCCATAGACACAGAGAGCACCGTGAGTGAACGTGGCACAACTCACTAACTTACACTTTAGACGGCTGACATGGTGCTGTCAACTTCCCGTTCACCAAAAGTGGTATTATGGGGATATAATACCCGACTTATAGCAAGGCCTGGTCCTTCACATTATGAAGGACGGTGCCCCTGGAATTCCCCCTAGAATGCACCTGAGAGGCTCGAAAAAGGGCGTTAAACATTCTATATGACTAATTCCTCCTGAGACGGTAAAGCCACCGAAAATCATGTTTATCTTCCCCGTTCAGTGTGGGCCTGGCCTCTAATCCGGGCTCATAGCATAATCGCTATGGATTAGCCTTTCTAACTTCATGTGGGTGATCAGGGCAGGCTTGTCTATTCAGTGATGAGGCTTGAATAGCCTTTGCCACCATCTTTGCTTACGGGTCTGCTTATGGGATTCCAAAAGCAATAATCGTTCCTGAAGGAACTCTGCTTTAGCTTTCCAGTAGCCGACTTCCTGGGATAGTTGCTCTATTCTATTGATAATGGGTTGGGCTGATATAGTGTTATCTGATAATGGCTTGGTGATTATGGGTAAGTCATCGATAATGTATGCATCTCCGAACTTGGAAGGGACTAGTCTGGCCTTGATCTTGCCGGACTTGATATACCGGCGGACGGTAATCATCGAGACTCCTAATGCCTCGGCAGCCTCTCTCAATGTATAGCCCGCCATTATGAATATTGTAACACCTTAGTCAATGTTCTTGAAATGGAGCTGATAAGTTTAACCAGGATGTTGTATAGCTTGGGTATTCTGGGGAATAATACATAATTTGTAATAGGTCTAATTGATATGGCATCCTTGGAATTCCTGCTAAGATTCATCCTCGCACCATTCGATAACATCGGTTGACCAGAAGGTGCCAATGGCTTTTTCCAGTACCGCCTTGCGTGGCTCAGGTATATCCAGCAGCACCCGCAGGATGCGGTTCTCAAATTGGCTTAGGAAGGGGCACCGTTTACGCAGTGAGAGTATGGTAGTTCTTGCTCCACCATAGACCAGATAGTCCAGTGACCGGGCATGGGGCTCAATATGCTCCAGCACATGACCGCAGACCCGGTTCAGAAACTGCTCTATTTGCTTTTCCCGGTGCCGTGCAAACCGCGCCTGCGAAGAGCCACCCTTCTTGTGGCGGGCGTGCACCAGGCCTGTTCCCGTCTTGCTATCTATGAGCTTTGTGCCCCGGCAGATGCCAATGCTGTATGCTCCTAAGCGAACCAGGACCAGAGCGATAAGGAAGTCATGACTGAGAAGAGAACGTAATAGACCAACATCATAGTCGGCGGTGATATATTCTTCTGCGATCGGAAATGGGGGCATGACCAGGTACATTCGCGGCGGGCTCCAGAAAAACGCCACTCCCGTTGCCGAGCCGGCAATAACCTCAGCCGTGCCTGGCGGTATGGCAGTTGTGGCAAACACCTGTCCCAGCAGATTTTCAACCCTGGCTTGAGGCGTCCCCTGTGGGAGGTATAAAGATATCGCCTTGCCTTCGGTCAAAGCCAGCTCATCCAGAAAGCCGAGAATCTGCGACCTGCCGAGACGGAACCTCTTTGATATAAGCATAATATCAATCACCCGGTCGAGAGAAATGCTCAGGCTACATGCTGGCTATGGTAACGCCGTCGCCGCCCTCGCCCTGTTCCCCAGTCCGGAAAGACGTGACCAGCGGATGAGAGGCAAGAATCTCCCTGACAATCTGACGCACGGTGCCTGTGCCGATACCGTGAATGATGCGGACCTGGCTCAAGCTGCATAAAGACGCTTCGTTAAGGTAGTCATCCAGCAACGGCTCAACCTCATCGGCCCTCTTTCCCCGCAGGTCAAGCTCGAGAGGGACCTTGGACTTGCTCAACCCCCTCGTTATCAGAGCACCACCCGTCTTCACCGCGCCAGTTGATGGTATCCTCTTTTCCACGCTGTCCAGCCTGAGGGTCATCTTCACTTTCCCGGCGTGGACTTCGACGAGCCCACGTTCCTCAGACACTGATAGTACCGTTGCTGGCACGCCAGCATCTTTCAGCCAGACGGTATCACCGGCGGCGATTGAGCCAGCCTCGGCTTCCTTTTCATCGGTCTCAACCGCTGGTCTGGCCTGCCATGTCTCGGTACTCAACTGCTCCTGTGCCTCTGCTAGTGCCTTTTTTGCCTGCTCGATTCTTTCCTTGGATTTTTCCTTGCGCAATTCCGCTGCCGCCTCACGAATTTTCATCTGTAGCTCGGCAGCCTCGCGGACTATCTGGTCACGTGTCTGCTTGATGATTTTTCGCCTGTCTTCTTCTAACTGGCGGAGCTTGTTTTTCAAGTCAGTGTTCCTCTGCTCTGCTTCATTCAGTTCCTTCTCCAGGCTGTGGCGAAGCGACTCAACATTCTTCTGCTCGGTCACCAGATCGGTAAGCAAAGCTTCGATCTCCTGGGTGCTTTCGGAAAGCATGTGTCGGGCGCGGGTGACAATCTCCACAGGCAGTCCCAGGCGAGATGCTGTAGCCAGAGCATTGCTGCCGCCCGGGATCCCCACTGTCAGGTGATAAGTGGGCGTCATCGTAACGGGATCCACATCGAGAGCCGCGTTTTCCATGCCATCGGTAGCGTGAGCCAGTGCCTTCAATTCGGTGTAGTGAGTGGTGGCTACTGTCATGGTTCCCTGTGACAGGAAACGGAGCAGGATAGCGCGGGCGAGAGCCGAGCCTTCGCCCGGGTCAGTGTTGGTGCCCAGTTCGTCTAACAGCACCAGGCTCTTTGCCGTGGCGTTGTTCACGATGTGCACGATGTTGCCTATGTGCCAGCTGAAGGTCGAAAGGGTCTGCTCGATGCTCTGTTCATCGCCGATGTCGGCGTATACGCCACCAAAAAGTGGTATGCGGCTTTCCGCCTGAGCTGGAATGGGCAGGCCGGCCAGCGCCATCAAGCTGAGAAGTCCTATCGTCTTGAGAGCGACCGTCTTACCACCGGTATTGGGCCCGGTAATGACCAGAACGGAGAAGTCCCGGCCAATCTCGACCGATAGCGGCACCGCCTTCTTTCCCAGCAGCGGATGCCTGGCTTCGACCAGCCTGAGCACTCCGACCGGTTCATGTCCCTCTGCCTTAGCGCTTCTAGCAGCGGCCACGATAATGGGCTCGGTGGCTTTGGCTTCCCTGGCGTATCTGGCCTTAGCCAGCGCCAGGTCAACCTCAGCAACCAGTTCTATGTTCCCTGAAATTTCGCTTTCGAATGCCCCAACTTCGGCACTGAGCGTTCTCAGTATCCTTTCTGTTTCGTCTTTCTCTTCCGCAAACAGCTCGCGCAGTTCATTCTGCATGTCTATAGTCGCCCAGGGCTCGATAAATACCGTGGCCTCGGTATTGGAGACGTCCTGGACAATGCCCTTTATCTGTCGGCGGCATTCCACTTTGACTGGAATTACATACCGGCCCTCCCGCTCGGTAATAATGGGTTCCTGGATTATTTTCCGTCCTCTAGGTGACCTGATTATGGCTTCCAGGTGAGTGAGCAGTTCCTGGCGCACTTCCCGCATTCTATGTCTCACCGACGCCAGTTTAGGTGAGGCGGCGTCCAGGAGGTCACCGGTCGGACTCAAGCAGCCATCAATATCCTTTACAACCTGCTCCAGTGCCACAATGTCTCCGGCCCGACCACTGAGTAGGGGGAGTTCACTCGACAGGTCCATCAGGTGATTTTTAAGCCTGTGGGCAGCAGCCAGCGTCTTTCGAATTTCCAGCAGGGATTGAGGGTCCAGGATTTTGCCGCGTGCCGCCATTTTCACCACTTCCCGGATATCAACAATGTCGCCGATATGGGTATCGGGACTGAGTGACAGTAAGCGGCGCGCCTCAGCCGACTGCCTGAGCCGCAGGCGAACCTCCTCTTCATCCGAGAGGGGAATGAGGTTGAGGGCAAGGTCTCGACTGGCGGAAAATGAAGTGAAGCGCGCCAGTATCTCCCTTATTTTATGGAATTCCAGCAGTTCTAAATCCCTGTCGCCCAAGGTAACTTTCCCGAGTCGCCTATACTCTCATCGCCATGTCAATCATCGAATAGTATAAAGCAATCACCCCGGTTTTCAAAAAGTCGACTCTGGCCCGGGGTGGACGAGATTACTTACGTCGTTTTTAAGAAGGTTCCGGGGTATTCTGGGGATATAAGCCTAATTGGTATGGTGTCCCCGGAATTCCCCGGGCATTGCCTTGATGGCGACGATAATCTCGACGGGTAATCGGAATATTTTAATTTTTTCCTTGCTTTTTACCTGGTATCCCGCGTCAATCAAGCATTGCTCGGCATAGATTGGTCTGGAGCCAAGGTGTTTGGGACATTTCTTGTGTATCCACTCATACAACTTCACAAATAAGGACCTCCCGTTCTCTTTGGACATGGCAATAATCCCCAGCCTTCCGCCTGGCTTTAGCACCTTCTTTATCTGGGCGAGCACCCTGGGAATCTCAGGCGTGTCAAAAACCTCGAGGACAAAGCTCATGAAAACCGCATCGAAGGCGCTCTCATCGAAAGGCAGATACGCTGCATCCCCGCAGCACAGCTCTGTCCTATTTGCCAGTCCCTCCTTCTCCAGACTTTTCTTCGTTTTTCCTATCATTTCCGGGGAAATATCAATGCCATAAAATTTTCCCGCCGGGCCGACGAGTTTTGCTATCCACTTCAGACAGTGCCCGGTGCCAAAACCAATTTCCAGTACCGTCTCCCCCTCTGCAACTGATAGGCGCTCCAATGCCATTTCCGAATACTTTCGCCCCAACAGCCCGAATGTGCGGTCATAAAACTTGCTGAACCTGTCGTAGACTTCCTTAGCTTCCTCTTTGGTTCGGGGGGCCGGAAGTATATCCCATGCTTTTGACTTGTTTCCCCTATCCACGCCTTCTTGTCCAAGTTTACCATATCTCTCGTTGGTATTCTGGGGACATAATGCCGGATTTATAGCAGGTCTAATCCTTCACCTTGTGAAGGATGGTGTCCCTGGAATTCTGGCGAGAGCCTGGTACTAACCTCCCAGTACGTACGTAGGCTTGACAACTGCGTTATATGTGTGCTAGCATGAACATTGTCCCGAGTAGCCGAGCAGGGACCTGGCATAAGCGTTGGTTTGGTGAAAGCTGAAAGGTGCAGGTAGCGGCCAGCACAAGATAAGCCGAAGGCCAGGCCGGACGATAACAGGTGAAGGAAGTGAGGTTACTCGGGACCTCTGATTTTTTACTGGCTAAGTGTCCTTGTCGCAGTTTGAAATGATCCAATAAACAGGCTCGATACTTGCGTGGATATCAGCCTGTTCAAGTTTGACTCTTAACCAAGGTTCACCATCTACGCCTTCGATTTCGTGGTATTCTGGGGGCATAATACCTGATTTGTAGTGGTTCTGATCCTTCACAAGGTGAAGGATGGTGTCCCTGGAATTACGTGGCTAAACATATACCATGGACGAGATTCCCCTAACTTTCTCAGCGATGGTGCTAAACTTTTCTACCTGCACCAGCGTGTGGTATATTGGCCAGAGCTTCCTTGAACTTGCTAAAGGGCATGGCTATGATGAGTTCATAGCTGGCGAAGTTGGGTACTCTTTTCCTGGCATGGTCGGTTATGAAGTTTATGTCTATTTCACCTGTAATCAGGGGGTTTGCTAGCGATGTGCACCCAGAGCTGACAAGATTATAGGTGAAAGGTTGCTGTCCCGAGTACATTAGGAGGCTAACAATCTTGTTCGCTTGCTTGGCATCACATATTGACAGAACGAGGTCAGGTTCCCCAGACATATAAGAAAAAGGAGCCATGACCACGAAATTGCCTCGTCCCCTTGGTGGCGGCACATTATCCAAGAACTTCTGCGCCAGCTGCTCTGAGGCGAACATTTTATGAACATCCATAACTACCCTGATAATCTGCTCTCTAGGAATAGGAGCTAAGCCAAGGTAGTATTTTCCCCCTATACAATTGCAGTTTTCTGGCGAAAGATTAACCACTACCCTCTCCCTTCTGACGACATCAATAGCTTCACACGGAGCAAGTTTTCTCTCCGTGTCTCCCTTGGGGTCCGACTCCTCGCTATATTTAACCCCTATTAGACAACTGTCCAGACCAAGGCTGTCCTCAAATTCTCTGGCTGCTTCCTGGTTTGTCATCATTTCTCCCTCCATATATCCTAAATTTACACTAGCTGTCTTGTTCGCATTTGGAGCGATAACGCTGGTAAAGGCTGATAGAAACCAAAACTTTAAGTGGATAAGCAGCTTTTGTCAAGATGCGCAACTACTGCAGCGTTATTTAGTGGATACCCAACAAACTGAGTTTTCGTGCAACGCTAGCTGGCCGCCATACAGTCGAGGGGCACGACCGAAGGATCTCGGCAATTGCTGCCGTGGTATTCTGGGGACGTAACACCTGATTTGTAGTGGTCCTGATTGGGGTAGTCTGTTCCCCTGGAATTCCCGCTAGAATGCACCTGAGAAGCCCGAGAAAGGGCATTAAACCTTCTGTCACAGTGTTTTCTGTGTCCCTGGAATTCTCTCAATTTTCAACTTGCCGTTCGAATATTACTTCACAGAAATTAGCTTTTGCCCAAAGGCCTCCAGCCCCTGGCGCGAATACCTGGACAAGGCGCCACCCGTTTGATGAATTTTCAAGTATTACATCGTGGTAGTCCTTGTCTTTCTTGTCCTGTCCGACATTTACGAATTTGTACTCATATTTCTGTCGCATTTTCACCTCCATTGCCGGCGTTCGGGGGTGGCTTTAAGTTGCACAAAACGCCGGAATATTCAACGTAAGACTTGCCGGTATTGAATTTGCCGTCTCAGACTTTCAGCGCGGGTTTGAGAAATTATCTTTTTCCTCTGACCTTAAGCGCCTCTTCGTAAATTTCGCGGTTTTGCGAGATATATTCCTGTGGCAAGCTTAAGCCGTGTGTGTACGGTTTCCCATGCTTATCGACGGTAACAAAAGTAACCATGCCTGAAGCGGCAGGAACCTCACTATCACCCGTGAATGCCTGACCTTGAACAGTAATACTCGTATTACCGACGCAGGCGACTCTGGCCTTGAGTTCAGTGATGTCACCGTTGTTAACCGGTCTTGTAAAAGTTATCCCATGGACCTTAACGCAGACTATGTCCTCGGGCCTGCCGACGGACCGGGATGCGGCGATAAAACAGGTCTCAACCAGCCACGCAGCCATCCGTCCGGCGAATAGAGTGCCGTGGTGCTGGAGGTCCTCGGGCTTAACCAGGTGCGAAATTACTGTTTCTTTAAGCGTATGCATATGCTAATTGAATTTACAAAATTACTTCTTGTTCTCTAACATTCCTTTAGCCCAACCCGCAGCCCGCTCCAGTTCTCCTTCTTTCAGCGGACCTTTGGTGGCTGTAACGAAGAAACCCTCCGGAGACGCTATAAGGGTACCGCCCTTTTTTTCCAGGTTGCGGGCGATGCGTCCCGCCGCATTTCCAAACACCCTCGCTAGTTTCGTCTGGCTTCTGGTATCGAACGCAGCTACGTTGATACCTTTAGGCGAAAGTTTTGGGACTTTGTTAAGGAACTCTTGAACTGGCGGCGTCGGCCTGCCCGCATGGGTCGGAGAACCTACAATAAGAAGTTCAATAGATGCCAGTTCCGAGGGATTTGCCTCGCCCACCTGCAGTACCTTGACCTCATAGGACGGGGTAATAGCTTCAGCAATAGCCCTGGCGATTTTCTCCGTATTTCCATAAACTGAGTCATATATTATTAAGGCCTTCATTATAGACACCTCCACTCTGTACTTGGTTACCAGTGTACACCCGTATTAACGAATCTTCAAGCATTTATGGCAGGCCTGATCCTTCACAAGGTGAAGGATGGTGTCCCCGGAATTCAATATTGCCTGACAGTCTGGCTGCATCATGAGGAGGCCTACGTCACAGCCTTTTTGTGCTTTCTCCTGCGGAAGACCAGGAATACTATTCCCGCCACAATGACTGCCAATATTAAGAGAAGCCACCCTACCAGGGGGAAAGTCCAGATTTTGTTGATGCGCCCGGCAACAACTTCATAATAATCGGGTATCCGGGGTATCCCGTCCGCTCCCGGCAGCTGGGACGCGGCGTAAATTACCACCGCTTCCCAGACTTTGAGCTCTCTTCCGTCGGCATGATGCACTATCAGTTCGTCCAGTCTTTCCAGCGGTACCGGCTCTCCATCGGCATTTTTAGGGACTATCTCCAGCTGGGGCAGCATGTCTGTCACCAGGGGGAGGAAGAGGAGGATGTAGGCGTCGGTAACCAGTTGGTACAAATTTTCGTCTCCGCGCTTCAAGGGGACATACCCTTCACTGTTTACAGGTTGAATCCCATCACCCGTGTAGAACTCCGCTCTGGCGACCGCACGGGTCGTGGGAATAGGCAGGTTTATAAAAGGTATGGTCAAGAGCACTGCATTGGAGGGGTTGTAGCTGTACCGCAGGCCGGAGAACTGTAGAAAGAAAGAGTCTCCCATAAACTCCTGCAACAGTATGTTTACCTCCAGCAGACGGCGCACTTCTTCGCCGGTGAGATATACAGATACAATGGGACAACCTGCGTAGCCGTCGAGTCCGTATCCCAGGCTTGTGGCTTCGACAACCTCGTAGAAAGAAACGTTTCCTCCAGAGTATTCCATGGTGCCGGGAAAGATGCTTGTCCGGATGCAGCCGTTAGCCTGACCTGCTACGTCGACCCTTTTGCCGATAACCTCCTGGGCAACTATGCGTATGGCGTCGGTAATGAAGTTGCCGAGCGGAGTTTCACTCAGGGGCGGATGGTTGGACAGGATAAAGTCAGACTTGGCTACCGTATTCATGATATCGTCGAATTTGCCGCCGGTCATTTCATCGATGTACGCATTCAGGATGAGGGTATATTCCCGGACCAGGGCATCGATTTCCGGATGGCAGGCAAAGCTGTCGTCAATGGGAATAAGAAAGGGGCGGTCGTTTTCTTCGTTGCGCACCCGTACCTTGCCGGTGTTGGGGTTGTACGCCAGTTCCAGTTGCCCCAGGTACTCTCCAAAGGAACCAGCCTGGACAATGATGGTAGCGCCCTGTAAGACCGGCTCATACAGGACAGTATGAGAGTGGCCGCCTACAATTACGTCGATACCCGGGACCTCTTGTGCCAGTTCCCGGTCCTCATCCACGCCGGAGTGAGTGATGGACACGATGACATCGGCACCCTGTTCTTTCAGCTCATCTACCGCCTGGCGGGCCGCCTCGTGCTGATCTAGGAACTGCACGTCCCCGGCATCACCGATTAACTGAATGGCGTCTTTACCTATAATGCTGAAAACTCCTACTTTCAGGCCGTTTTCCAGCTCAAACACCCCGGTCTTCCTGTAGAGACCCCGGGCAGCCAGCGGATGGTCCGGTGGCGCCTCCGTGTTGGAGGCCAGTACCAGTGTTTTCTGGTGAGCTTCGGGGTATCCGGCCTGTGAAAGGTATTGCGCCATGACGTCAGGGCCATAGTCATACTCATGGTTGCCGATGGCTACAGCATCGTATCCCATCTTCTGCATTATGGTAAGCTCTGCGGCATAACCACTGAGGGCCAGCCAGGCGAAAGCAGTGCCTCCCAGGAAATCGCCGGCGTCAAAGAGAAGGACCGGTTCACCTTCCCCTATTTTGTTCTCTCGAATTTCGTCCACGGCGGTAGCCAGACGAGCGAGCCCTCCTATAGCAGGGTCTTCTTTTTTGGGGTCGTAGTCTACTGCCGGCGAATGAGGTATGAGCGCGGAATGAATATCGTTGGTATGGAGTATACAGAAATACAGCTCTTCGGTTTCACCTGAGTAACTTTGTAAATTTCCCGGAATGCCCAGGAATGCGGCGACTACCAGGATGGTTGTCAAAATACAGAACAACCCTTTGTTTGCCCTGAATAGGCTGTTTCTGTTACACATTGACAATTCTCCTTAAGATAGTACAAACCCGGCCGACAACCAGCGCCTTAAAGGAGAAACTACTGAATGATATCATACACTACCACTACGCTGTCGAATACGTATTCTGGGGATAAGATGACTAAGTTTGTGGCAGGCCTGGTCCTTCACAAGGTGAAGGATGGTGTCCCTGGGATTTGGAATTGTCGGCTATTTCTCCTCTATGGTTATTCGTATCATGACATCACCCTTCTCAATTCTTTCCAGCACATCCATTCCCTCTACTAGCTGACCAAATACCGAGTGGTCCCCATCGAGGTGGTGCTGAGGGGTATAGGTAATGAAAAACTGGGAGCCATTGGTATTGGAGCCGGAATTAGCCATTGATAGCGCACCGGCAACATGGGTATGCTCGGTGATTTCATCGTCAAATCGGTAACCAGGACCACCGGTCCCGTCGCCAATAGGGCATCCACCCTGAACCACGAAGTCAGGTACAACGCGGTGAAATGTAAGGCCATCATAGAACCCATCGCGCGCGAGGAATACGAAGTTGTTGACTGTCACCGGAACATCACTGGCAAACAGCTCCAGCACCAGATTTCCCTTTTCCGTTTCAATGGTAGCAGTGTATTGTTTGCTCGTGTCGATTGTCATTGGTGGCGGTGCTGAGTAGGTTTTCGGCTTTTCAGGGATTGTGGCTATTACTACTATAAGGACGACGGCAATAACCACACCTAACCCGATTAGCAACTTCTTTTTTGTCGACCCCATCCTCGTTTGTCTTGCTTTCGGTTTTTTGCGTCGAATCGAGTGCTGGCCGGTATCTTTTCGTGACATCCTTCTGGACCCTCCTGACATGGCTTTTCCTTCCCTTTCAATATACCATAAGCCAACTAGTGGATGCAGTCCAATTATTCTGGGGACGTAATACCTGATTTGTGATGTAGGTCTGATTGGTATTGGTGTCCCTGGAATTGGGTTAGGGTTCGTTTACCTAAACAGCTCTCTGAGCAGTTTTTGACGCTCTATTTCAAGGTAATCAGCAATCTCATTCACGATACTGCTCAAGGTGCCGACTCTGAGAGGTTTGTGTCTGGGAATGGTGATGTGATGTTCAAAGCCTTTAGAGTTGGATGTGAGTCGAATATGGCTACCGGTCTGGCGAGTTAGCTTATAGCCGTACTTGCCCAGGAGGGCAGCGAGTTCCTCACCGCCCATATCCCTGGGGAGCTTCATACGGCGATTACCTCGTCCTTTACCATGTGCAGGCGGATGAGCCGGGGCATCTCTTCGGCCTCAAAATGGCATTGTATGGCATCCTGCACCATCTTTTTCAGGTCTGCAAAGGAATCGGCTTCGGTAAAGATGTCATGTCCCAGTGCCCTGGCGGTATAACCGCCTTCCGGGGCTTCCTCTACCAGAAAGATTATCTCCTTTTCCATCTCTTTCCTGGGCGGGGCCCAGTTACTTAACCTTGACCCTGCCGCTCATTAATAAGTGTAGCATAGTCTTTAACAGGATTTGAAGCGATAGATACCAGTTCGATAAAAATCAATCTGTATCAGCGTTGGTATTCTGGGGACGTAGTACCTGATTTGTGGCAGGCCCGATCCTTCACCTTGTGAAGGATGGTGTCGCTGGAATTCCGGAGAACTATAAAGGCTTGCTAACTATCCTCGCCAGTGCTATTATTAAACAAAACAAGCATTTTGTTTAATAAGGAAAAAATTACTAAACTAGCGTTTAATAATAGAATTTTAGCCGAAGGTTCAAATGAAAAATTCATATACTATAGTGGTGGAAAGGGACCCCGAAAGCAAATGGCTGGTTGGCGAAGTCGTTGAGCTTCCGGGCTGCTATACCCAGGCACCAGATTTGCCTACCCTCGAATCTAATGTTCGTGAAGCTATAACTGCATACCTCAAGACGGCCTCGCCTGAAGAACCGCTTCCCGATTTCGTCGGCACGTGGCGCGTTGAGGTATTGGCTTGACCAAGCTCCGCCTGGTTACTTATGGAGAACTAAAAAAGGTAGCGGAAAGCTGTGGTTTTGATTGGTAGCGTTGCCAGGGGAGTCATAATACTTTCAAAACTATGAAGGGCGGATAATCGTTATCCCGGATCACGGTGCGCAGGTCATCGTGCGCCCATTACTACGTAAGATACTGCGTGATATGGGCATCAGTGTGGATGAGTACCATAAAATCTTAGAAAAGCTCTAGGATTCACAAAGCGGGCGGTTGTGGCGAAGTTTGGGAGGTAATTCGTGGCAACGAGCAAGAATAACAATCGGCGGATCACGTCGCTGCAGAGCCTGAACATCTATGTTAAAAGAACCTTTTGCTGCGTATTCGCCTTCACTCCGCCCTCCCTCCGCACCAAGTCCCTAAAGTGATTTCAATTCCACTTCGGTGGTGTTCTGGCGAGAACGTGGTACTAACTTCCTAGTACATACGAAGACTTGACAACTGCGTTATATATGTGCTAATATGAAAGTTAGTCCCGAGTAGCCGAGCAGGGACCTGGCATAAGAGTTGGGTTTGGTGTAAGCTGAAAGTGCAGGTAGTGGCCAGCACAGGGTAAGCTAAAGGCCAGGCTGGACGATGGCAGGCGAAGGATGTGAGGTTACTCGGGGCGTCTTATTTTTTGCTGGCTAAGCGTCCTTGTCGCAATTTGAAATGACCCGATAAATAGGCCTGATCCTTCACAAGGTGAAGGATGGTGTCCCTGGAATTCCCGCGTACTCTTTTATTATGGACAAAAAGGCAAGCTGCCTAAGATGATGGGTACTATGCTTGACATGCCATTTAGGTAAATCACTCTAGATAGCCCTTGAGCTTTCGACTGCGGGAGGGATGACGTAACTTGCGTAGAGCCTTGCCTTCAATCTGTCGTATTCTTTCTCGAGTTACATTGAATTCTCTACCCACTTCTTCCAGTGTTCGAGCGCGTCCGTCTCTAAGGCCAAATCTAAGCTGCAGCACCTTTTTTTCTCGTTCGGTAAGTTCATCGAGCACTTTGTCTATTTGTTCTTTGAGTAGCTGCTGTGAAGTGGCTTCAGTTGGTGCTAAACTGCCGCGATCTTCAACAAGGTCACCTAGACGGCTATCAGCATCTTCGCCGATGGGCATGTCTAGCGACATCGGCTGACGGAAAAACAAGGCCATGACCTCTTCTACTCTTTCCGGGGATATATCTAGGCGGCCGCCAATTTCTTCGTGACTTGGCTCGCGTCCAAGTTCTTGAACTAACTGCCGCATTGTGCGGAATAGCTTGTTAATTGTTTCTACCATGTGTACCGGAATGCGAATGACACGGGATTGGTCAGCTATAGATCGAGTGATACCTTGCCTGATCCACCAGGTGGCATAGGTACTGAACTTATAGCCTCTTCTATACTGAAACTTCTCTATAGCTCGGATGAGGCCAATATTCCCTTCCTGGATAAGATCAAGGAAGGGCATGCCACGCGCGATATGCTTCTTAGCTATGCTAACCACCAAGCGCAGGTTTGCTTCAGTGAGGTGTCTTTCTGCTGCTTCTGCTTCGGTCCTCACCTTTTCAAAGTAAGCTTTGAACTCACTGTTATGAGAATCGAGTTGAGACAGGAAGCTGTTGTTACTCAGGAGAGTCTTTAGTTTTCGCCATGAGGTTTTATCTCTAGCCAGGAGCTCTAGCAATTGCTGGGGCAAAAGTTGACTGTTTATGGAAAGATTTACTATGGCTTCTTCGTCCGCAGTGGTCCCTTTATCTATCCCCTTAGCGATTGCAGCTATTAGCGATGGATCTATAACAACGTCGATGGCGGAGCGAAATTCAGGATTCTTGATCGTCTCTACCACATCGCTGTAGGGTTCGATACCAATACGCTCCTCAATAATCTGAGCAACGGGATATGCCTTGGATAATTGGAAAATTACGTGAATAACTATGTCAACGGGTGAAGGGAAATTTTTATATTTCCTGAAGTGGTTATACTCGATCCTTTCCACGTATCTACCCAGCTCTATCTTCCGGGATAGTACCTTCTCTTCGTGAGCTGTAAGCAGTGCCACCCTGCCGACTTCCTGAAGATACATACGAATTGAGTCGTCAATTACCTCGTATTCCCCTAGTGCTGCCGGAGGCTTGCTCTCTTCAGCTTCATTGGGAAGGAATTCTTCGATTTCTTCTTTCTCCTCAACTTCCTCGGCTATGGGGCTGACATCTTCAACTTCGGCTTCATCGCTGAGTAAGCCTTCAACCAATGTCTCATCACTATCCACGCTGATGCTTCTTCCTTTAGCCATTGTTATTTCTCTTTTTCGAGGAAGACCTCCTGAAGGTGGTGCCCGGAATTTATGGTTGTGCTAATTTGTTGGGCGAAACTCGCTCCTTGGCTTGCCAGACCGCCTCCCAGTCGCTCTTATTGTAGCACAACGTCCGTAGTTTGGGAAGATTGTTCACTCGCTCAGTAGCCCAGCTCTGCCCGTGTCTCTTGAATCTCTCACCCGTTCTGGTCGGAGAGGAGGTATCTCCTGGCGACGAGAAGTCATGTCTCAACTATTCTCCACGGGACGATAGTGGCTTTGGCTTCAAGGAGATTGTACTTTAGTCAGGAATGTGCAACGGCGATTCGGTGCACCACACATTCCGCCCTTTTGTGCAGTGAAAAACCTCCTTAAGGTATTCGGGGGCCCATAATACCTGATTTGTGGCAGGCCCGATCCTTCACAAGGTGAAGGATGATGTCCCTGGGATTCCTGGCTAAGCAACAGGCTCCCGCACTGTTACAGTCAGAGACTCGATACCGAGCTCCTGGGGAATCAGTTCGTTGTGTGCCTGGCATGATTCCAGGTAAAGCTCTATGGCTTCTTTCGCCATAGAAATGGCTTCTTCTTTGGTCTCACCCTGCGTATAGCAGCCAGGGAGTGCCGGGACCTCTACCGAGTAACCCCCTTCCTCTTCGGGAATAAGAATAACAGTATATTTTAACATCATGCCTGCGGTAATTTGGCCACCTTTACTTAGTCTGCCCTTGTTCCAAATTATATCACAAAAGTGCCGTTCGTACTTTGGGGACAGGATGCCTGATTTGTGGCAGGCCCGATCCTTCACAAGGTGAAGGATGGTGTCCCTGGGATTCGCTGTAAGTCTTGACTTCTCTCTCATCGCTCATTATAATGAGCATATACTCATTATAATGAGCGAATAATATATGCTACAGTCTCATTTAAGCGTTACAGTCAACCAAAAAGTACTGAGCCTGCTGGCGAAATTCTCAGACCAGGAATTCTATGAACGAGAAGTGGCTCGTAGGCTTGGAATAGCTACCGGCTCAGCAAACCGGGCATTGAACGGGCTATATTCGACCGGAGCTGTCACACGCCGAAGAAAGGGGAAAATGTATTTCTATTCTATTGATTCCTCTAATGCCGCCCTAGTAGAGTTCAAGAAAATTGTAAATCTCATGCTAATTGAACCGTTAGTAGAAGGATTGAAGAAGATGTCAAGCCGCGTAGTACTGTATGGCAGTTGTGCTCTTGGGACAGATACTTCGGATAGCGATTTGGATTTATTCGTTGTGGCGAACAGCAAGGAAGATGTGTCAAATATTATTAGTGGTTTTACATTCCCGAGAGGATTTGAGAATATCCATATTCAGTCGGTGATTAGAACGCCTGTCGAGCTATTGGAGAGAGGGGAGTCAGAGCGGACCTTTATGGAAGAAGTTGAACGTGGCATAGTACTCTGGGAAAGGGCTGCCAGTGAATCAAGAGTTTAAACAGTGTCTGGAAACCAAGAAGATTGTTTCCTTCGCCAGAGGCAAAAAACTGGTTAAGAAGGAACTCCAAGTCGCCAGAAATGACCTGTCGGACGCCAAAGCCGGTTACGAAAACGAGCGTTACAAGTGGTCAACTATACAAGGCTATTACGCGATGTTTCATGCTGCCAGAGCGCTTATATACTCCCGGGGCTACCGTGAAAAGAGCCACTACTGCCTGGCTGTAGCTTTGAGGGCGCTATTTGTGGACGAAGGCAAAATGGACGCTCAATTAGTTCGTGACCTCCTCAATGCCATGAATCTCCGTGAAGCTGCCGATTATGAGGCTGAATTTTCTCAATCCGGGGCGAAAGCGGTTATTGCTTCAGCGGAGAGGTTCATTGAAAAAGCGACTGCTATTTTAGGTATCGGTATCCTGGGGACGTAATGCCTGATTTGTAGAGTAAGGCTTGATCCTTCACCTTGTGAAGTATGGTGTCCCTTGAATTTGCATGCGCCGGCATCTAAATCTCTCTAACAAGACCAGGATAATGAGCACGGAGCCATTGCTCAACATCATCGCGGAGTTGTTTCGCCAGTCCTATCATTTCTTCGGCTTCCTGTTCAGTGACCAGCCCAGCTCTTTCATAGTCGCTAATATTACGTTTTTCACGGAACTTGTCTAATTGCTTAATCGCAGCGGCGTCTGTTTTTATGGTGAATGCCAGTGATTGTAGAATAAGATAATGCTGCCCCTCTTTCCGGGCGCGGTAGCCAACAGCTGCCAGTGCTGCCTTAGCAGCTTGAACAGCCGCATTGTGCGCAATGCTCAATCGCCAATCCGGACCGAGTGCAATTATCTCTACCTTTTCCAGGTCACGGTCGCAGATATGTAACAGTTCGGCAATCCCAGCTGCCGAAGGGCGGTGTTTCACAATCAGTTTGTCATTCAGCCAGTCTTCCAAGCTCATGGTCATCGCCTATCACAAATATCTTCTCGTCCTCAAGCACTGTTCTGACGAAATAATGGTCATCTTTCACTTTCTTCTTAAATTCGGCAATCGGGTAGACAACGGGGTTAATTTCGCGCGCTAGTTTTTCTTCCGCCGGGCCGAGAAGCGAAACCACGTCGCCGAAAGAGATTCTCCCCACCACCATCAGGTCGATATCGCTTCTTCGGTCGTCAGCGCTCCTGGCTACGGAGCCGAAGATAAAAGCTATCCGTATTTTACGTGCACTGCTCGCTAGAGACTGCCTGATGACATCAGCCACACCGAAGGTCTTTCTCACGATGCTTTTGAGTTCATCGAAGATAGGGCACTTCTCGTTGGCATGGTAATAGACTTGTCTGCCCTGCACTTCGCGAATGATGATCCCCGTGTCCGTCAGGTTTTTCAGCTCTCGCTGCACGGTTCCCCGTCCGATTTTCACGGCGTCCAGTATTTGTTTGGTATAAAAAGAGCTATCCGCTCGCCCATAGAGGAGCGCAAGGACCGCCTGCCGCGTTTTGCCGAAGAGACCACTGCATAACAAATTTTCATTCATAGATATTACCCATTTCGGGTACTATATTACCCATATTGGGTAACAAAATCAAGTATTAGACACTGTCAGCTTTCTTCAAACGTGTTTTACGTGTCTCATACTGTAGGGTATTGTGGGGACATAATACCTGATTTGTAGGAGGCCTGTTTGGTATAGCGTCCCTGGGATTATGTGGTCAGTAATCACGGTCAAGAGGCTGCACTTCTTCCTCAAAATAGCGGTGAAAGCGACGGGGCAGGTCGTGGTAATCGAGGTCGGATATAGCATCTGAGAAATCCCTTGAGTTCAGAGTGTTCCAAAATAGGATCGCTTTACCTCTCAAGCTCCCACTTTTTGCGTCATGTTTAAGCGCTGCTAAGGCCTTGCCTGTATAGGTGCCATCCAGTTTGATTCCTTCACGCTCTCTCATCAGGGATACTGCCTCCATCCCCTCATCTGTAAAGAGCGCGTATCGTTCGCCAAAATAATCGTGTCTAATATCAACATCTGTTTCAGAGAAATCGAATCTGGGGAAAGAAGCATCCAGAGAACAAAGTAAAGAGTTCGTCTTGTTGATGAGTTTAATCATTGCTCTGGTATTGGCAAAATTTTCACTGCATACCGCTACCGAGACTACCCGGCCGCCGAGATTCGCTGCCCTGAGGCCGAGGGTCAGTCCGGCCGCTGTGCCCATTGTACCGCAAGCGACGTAGATATACTCCGGCTCCGGCATTTCCCCACTCGTGATTTGTCTGCTTAATTCAAGAGCTGCGTTCACAAAACCGGTAACGCCGAGGGGTGAAGAACCGCCGGGAGAGATAAAGCAGGGAGTGCGGCCTTTTTTCAGCCTGTGCCGCAAAAGCTGATAGGTGGTTGCGGCGTAAACCAACGGCATATTTCTTACAGATTCCAACCCGGCCCCACACAGGTGCAGTTCCGCACCACAGTAGTGGCTCATGAGTAAATTACGGCGAACATACCGGGCATTCGGCTGGGGCATTAACATGGAGATGCTCTTCAGACCGACCTGTCGCGCATATATAGCAGTAGCCAGGGCATGGTTCGACCCGGCACCACCAAAGGCCATGACCTCCTTCGCCTTAGAGCGCAGAGCGTTGCCCAGAATGAACTCTAACTTTCGAGGTTTGTTACCGCCGTAGACTTTGCCACTCAAGTCATCGCGTTTTATATAGAGTTGGCTGACGCCTAACTCAGCTCCTAATCGTTCGAGCTTTTGCACCGGAGTAGGAAATTCGCCTAGCGATACATGGGCAAGCTTTTCCCGCAATAGCGGGTACTGTTCAAATAGCGGAATCACTTCTATTCTTTCCTTACGTTAATAGTTGCGCAGCTCGACTCTCAGGAGTCCTGCTTTTCTAGCGGCCATGATGCCATGTTATCATCGGTGGCTCTTGTTATCAATTTGGTGGTAATGGGATATTAAGTCCTTGACAATAGGCCGGTATTCTGGGGGATAATACCTGATTTGTGGCAGGCCTGACTGGTATGCTGTCTCTGGAATTGCTAATTCCGAGAACCTGGTACTAACTTCCTAGTACGTAAGAGGAATTGACAATTACGGTATACATGTCTAATATGAAAACCGTCCCGAGTAGCCAAGCAGAGACCTCGCGTAAGAGTTGGGTTTGGTGAAAGCTGAAAAGTGCGCGTGGTAGCCAGCACAAGGTAAGCTGAAAGCCAGGCCGGACGATAGCAGGTAAACGAAGCAGGGTTACTCGGGACGTTTGATTTTTTGCCGGCTAAGCGTCCCCGGCACAGTCTGAAATGACCCGATAAACACGCCTGATTGGTATGGTGTCCCTGGAACTCGCGTCCTATCGGCGTGTCATTGTCAGGCCCCCGGCCACTCCTGTCATTCTGGGGATATATGCAAAAAAAGTTGTTATTTGGATGCTAATGAGATCCTCCATGAGACCGCCAAGACCACTGTTGTTTCCCTTTCCGGGATGATTCGTTTTGCAAAAATGGCTATTTTTTTCGGGAGTTCAGCAGGCCTTTTTCATACGTAAGGCGACTACCTCCGGAAGATTCAGTTGTTAAAGTACGTACGATTCGTTTCGTCGGTTTGCCCTTTATATTTGCGAGCCGTGGGGGCTGGCGGACTGACGCATGGAGGCAATTTCCAAAAGATTCCCGACAACAGTTTTCAGGTAGCTGCGGTCGGTCGGGTCCAACCGGTAATTTGCAGAATACCATTTTACGAGTAATCTGGAGGCTTCTCTGATTACGCGGCGGTTACCAGGGTCGTACTGAAGAGAAGACTGTAACTTGACGCGAATGAAGGCTATTTCAGGGTCAACGCCTTCCAGATTGGTAATGTTCCACAGTTGGGATGTTTCGGCAGGGCTAAGGGTACCGGAATAGAAGCCATGTTTGCAGGCATTCCGGTTGCCTTTCTGGCCACCGCGCTTCCTTTTAATCTGTGTTTGGTTTGCAGTCAGGTTTTGAGAAACCTCACCCGCGGGATTTGATTTATCAGGGTAACACACGAGTTCTAAGCAGAGATTAACATGAATTCTTTATTCGAACAAGGGGAAAATGGCGCTTAGTAGTCAGTAGACAGTAGACAGTAGTCAGTAGGAGCACCGCGGCTAATAAGCGAAATCCAAATGTAAAGGGCTAAAGTTCAAACGAAGTTCAAATGCCAAAATCCAAATACCAAATAAAGCCCAAATGCCTAAATGCCAAAGGGCCTGGTGGCAGGGACTAGGAACTAGGAACTAGGAACTAGGGATTGGGGGCTAGGGATTGGAGATTGGAGGCTGCCAGCTGTCTGCCGTTCGCCCCGATTGCATCGGGACTCGCAAAGACGCCGGGAAGGAGCGCGCAGCTTGTCCTGAAGTGCAATTGAGCCTATCACGTCGGTCCAGGCTCCTGACCGTTTTGTTTCAGGGCGAGCCGCCTTGACATTTTCGGTTTATAGTAATATACTAATCTAGTAACTGTAAGGCCAGGCAGTAATGAAAATCGTTCGGACAGCCAGATTCAAGAGAGCCTGGCAGGAGTTGACTGAGGAAGAGAAAGAGTTGGGACGGAAGGCGCTGAGGAATCTGGCGACCGACCTGGGGTATCCTGCCCTTAGAGCAAAGAAAATGCAGGGGACCGGACATATCTGGGAAGCCAGGGTGAGCCGTTCACTCAGGGTGACCTTCGAGCTTGAGGGTGACACCCTTGTCCTGCGCAATATTGGGCGACACGATGAAACGCTGGAGCGACAGTAGGAGGTGATGAAGATGCCAACGACCAAGGTTACCAGACACGGGCAGATTACTCTGCCGGCGTCAGTGCGCGAACGATTGGGAATAGAGGAAGGTGATTTGGTAGAGATCGACGTTGAGGACGAGAGAGCTGTGTTAATACCCAAGAAGCTGGTAGATAAGAGCCAGGCTTACTTCTGGACGAGGAAGTGGCAGGAAGGCGAGAGGGCGGCTGACGAAGACATTAAGGCCGGGCGCGTCAAGACCTTTGACTCCGTCGATGAACTCATAAAAGACCTGGACCAGAAATGAGGCAGGGGGTGATCCCTTACTAAGTCTCGCCTGCCCTGGCCGTCGCTGCGGGACCTAATTTATCAGGGTAGCGCACGAGTTCCAAGCAGAGATTAACATGAATTCTTTATTCGAACAAGGGGAAAATGTCGCGTAGTGGACAGTAGACAGGAGACAGGGAGCAATTAAGAGAATTCAAAAATCAAATATAAAAAATAAAAATGACAAGTTAAAAGGCAAAAGTTAAATAAGGCCAAATGATAAACGAAGACCACGAGGAGCCAGTAGACGGTAGAAGAGCTTGTAACTCCCCCCGCCCTCCAATCTCTCCAATGTATCTCTATTCATCTCCATTAATCTCTAACAGTCTCTAACGTATCCCGATGTAGCTAATAATCGCAAACTTAAGGAGCCCACCCAAAATGAGCGGGTGGCTGAAGCATCACTCCGAGCACATAACCCACGGCACAATGCCTGATTTGTAGTAGGTCTAATTGGTGTGGTATCCTTCTTTAAGGAGTGCGTCGTGGCTGTGACGGGGTCAAGAAAGAGGTGATGAACAATGGCGAAAACCGGTGGTTACAAAGGTAAGCTAATGGAAGAGGTGAAGTCTCTTTCCGAGGAACG
>Ga0315555_1000069_pt1 | contig 59089 bp, 52 predicted proteins | sample SalMarSW160380MG_FD_202113 | JGI IMG/M metagenome (GOLD analysis project Ga0315555, IMG submission 202113) | Salt marsh sediment microbial communities from the Plum Island Ecosystem LTER, Massachusetts, United States - Salt Marsh Sediment SW1603-80 ... | reverse complement strand
ATTTTAAAGAAGAAGAAAACAAACAAAGAATGGAATATTTGAAATCGTTAAAAGATACGTTTGAAAAATTGTATAAGGGATTGACAATAAAATTGGATTTCACTCATAGCTATGAAAATATGAAAGTTTTTCTAGATCCTTTTCCTGAAGTAGTGGAAAAAGCTGAAAAAGCAATCATTGAATCTGATTTAGAAGTAAAACACACAGCTATAAGAGGGGGAACAGATGGAGCAAGGTTATCAGCAAAGGGTCTACCTACACCTAATCTGTTCGCAGGAGGAATGCTTTTCCATTCAAGAAAAGAATATATTCCGACTAAAGCGTTGCAAAAAGCAACTGAAGTTATTCTTTTGATTGCTAAAAACTGGACTGAATAGCAGAAATAGTAATCATAAGACAACTTCTTGTTTTTTTATGAAAATAGCAATATCTTTAGTAAATCTGTTATTGTTTACTATGTTGTGTCCTTCCCTTTCATAGATTTTCACAGTTGCATTCGGTATTAGTTTTTCCATTTCTCGAAGATGATTAAGTGGTACAAAAAAATCCTTGTCTCCACAGATAACAAGCGTTGGTTTAGTTATTTCTTTTAGTCTGTTTTTAGTATCATGCTTTGCTTCTGCTTTAACTTCTACAGCTAAATCTTGTTTAAAAGTTTCACTTGCAGGTTTCATGAATATTCCAAAGATATAGAAAAAAGGTTTTAGAAAGAATCTTATAACTTTATTAGGTATAAAAACATTTGAAATTGTTGAAAATGCTTTTCCAGATTTCCCTTCGTTCATATATCTTGAATACTCTAAAACAAATTTTACTCCTTTATCTGAACATTTGTAAGAAGCCATAACTATTACGAAGTAATTACTCATTTCAGGATAATCAGCAGCTAAATGCTGAACTATATATCCACCAAAAGAAATGCCAATTATCACATCCACATTGCTATCAAATTCCTCATTGATTAAATTTGCATAATCATTTGCCATATCCAAAGTAGAATAATTTTCAGGTAATCTAGATTTTCTAGTGACAAAATAAACTGTATATTCATGCAAGAACATGTAGAACGGTTTTGCAAACATAGTAAATGCCGATCCCTTTGGAATTTCATTAACTAGTCCTCCTTGAAGGATGAGCATAACCTTTTTTCCAAAACCAATTTTAGCATAAGGAATTCCATTTGAGAAAATACTATAAGAAGGTTTAATCTTACTCATTTTTAGTCATTTCCCTTGAGAATATATGAGAGAATTATGATATTAAAGTATATGAACGACTGTAAATTCTTTCTTAAAGATTTTTAACTTACTGGAATTTTTCTAATTTTACTAAATAAAAATATAAATAAACAATTTTCATACAACAAAAGGATGAGAAAACTTCTAGTTAATAGAGATAGTACTTTTCTGCAACCAATAAAAAAACTGATAGAAAACCAAAAGCGCAGAACTTTGGTCATGTGGACTTTAGAATGTGCAGAAGGAGTTCTCCCAATTTTTGAAAGCAAATTTCCAAATGATAAACGTCCAAGAGAAGCATTAGAAGCAGCAAAGTCCTGGGCTTTTGGACAGATAAAGATGCCTGTTGCAAAGAAAGCAGCACATGCAGCTCATAATGCTGCGACTGAAGCAGGAGATGAAAATCCAGCAGCTCGAGCAACTGCACGAACAATGGGGCATGTTGTAGGAACTGTTCATGTAAAAACACACGCGATTGGTGTTGTAATGTATGCACTAACAGCATTTGTGTATGAGAACATACAAAAAAATGCTGAAGAAGTGATTGCTGAAAAATGTGATTGGTTTTGTAACCGTTTAAAATACTGGGAAAAAAATATAGACCAAGTAGAAAAAGAGTGGGCACCTTTCTTGTTAAAAGATACTCATCCTAATAAAGAAACAAAAATTATTTCAAAGAAAAAATGAAAGAAAATAAAAAGAAAGTAAGATTACTTTCTTCTCTTTAAGATTTTTTGAACAACTTCTCTAGTTCTAAATATTTTGATAAGAGCCCAAATTAAGATAGCTCCAAGAATACAAGCAAAAACTACAATTGTCACTATCCACCAGGTCTCACCGATACCATTTTCAGCAAACCAAACATCAGGGAGAAGACCTGCTCCACCGTTAAGTCCAGGAATAAGTAATAATCCCATGAAAACTGATGAAGTTAAGGACATAACAACAAGTAAAGTGTTAATTGAAGGTCCTGCTGTGTCTTTGAAAGGATCGCCTACTGTGTCTCCTGTGATTGCAGCTTTATGGACTTCTGTTCCCTTTCCACCTAGGTTTCCATCTTCGATCCACTTTTTGGCATTATCCCAGGCTCCACCTGCATTAGCCATCATGATTGCGAACACAAATCCTGATAGAATTGCTCCTGCTAAGAATGCTCCTAGAGCTGCTACTCCCAATAGTATTCCTACTACTATTGGTACTGCTATTGAAATTATACTTGGTAGTATTAGTTCAATCAAAGCTCCTTTTGTTGCTATTCCAATTGTCTTATTGAAATCTGCTGGTTCTGTTCCTTCCAATATCTTTGGATTGGTTTCAAATTGTCTTCGTATTTCTAGAACCATTTTCGCTGCATTTCTTTGTACAGAAAGTATTAGTAACGCAGAGAACAATGCTGGTACTACTACTCCAATAAATGCACCAATCAGAATCTTAACATCAAGCAAATTAATTCCTGCAGCTTTTATTCCCGCTTCTTCAGCGAAGGAGAATAGTAACGCTAGTACTGCTAGATTAGCTGCTCCAATAGCAAATCCTTTGGTAATTGCTTTAGCTGTGTTTCCAGCAGAATCAAGTTGATCAGCTTGTCTGATAACCTCGTCACCTAATCCACCTTGTTCAGCAATAGCTCTGGAATTATCAACTATAGGTCCGTAAGCATCATTAGAAACGATTGTTCCAACAATAGCTAACATTCCTACTGCAGCCATAGCTACTCCAAAGACTCCGTCTAAAAGGAATGATACTGCCATAGCTACTACTATGCCTAGAGCTGGTGGTACGACACTTATTAAACCATAAGAGAATCCTGAGAGAATGACCACTGCGTGACCTTCTTCTGCTGCACCCGCCATGTTTCTCGTTGGGTTTTTATCATCTCTCGTATAGTAATCACTCGTCCAGCCTATTACAATGCCACTAAGAAGACCTAAAACTACTGCAAAGTAATCTTTCCAAAGTTGAACGACATGATCTACTTCTTGAGTTGTTATCCCCCAAACGATAAGAGCTGCAAAACCTGCGAACAGTAATGTTGCTAGATATGTTCCATTGTTTAAAGATTTTCCAGGATTATCTCCACCAAAGTATTTGATTAGAAAAATACCTATTAGCGAAGCGATAATACCTACACCTGAAATCACTATTGGAAGAACAATAAAGAACACTTCTTTTCCAGAGTAAGCAAAAGCAGAAGCTAGAATCATTGCAGCAACAATTGATGCTACATAAGAGTCGAGTAAATCACTACCCATTCCTGCAATATCTCCGACATTATCACCTACGTTGTCCGCGATGGTAGCTGGGTTACGTATATCATCTTCAGGTAAATTATATTCAGCTTTACCTACTAAATCTGCTCCAACGTCTGCGGTTTTGGTGTAAATCCCACCTCCACATTTCATAAAGAGTGCGATGGTCGAGGCTCCGAAACTAAATCCTAACACAACCTTTGGAGCAACATCTGCTGATACTGCTGGTGCAAAAATCCAGTAGATAGCAGCTACACCGATTAAAGCTACACCGACAACAGCTAGTCCCATTACAGATCCACCAAAGAAAGCTATATCGAATCCTTTTTTGATTCCTTTAGTTACACCTTGAGCTGCTCTAGTATTAGTTTTTACACCTACCAGTAATCCAATCCAACCAGCTAACATTGAAGCTCCGGAACCTATGAAATAAGCTATAGCTTGTTCCCAATTTAGATCTCCAGTTATGATTGGGACACCACCTGAGGTCATTTCAGAAGGTAGGAATAATAATATCACTAAAAACAGCACAAAGACGAATACACCTAAAACTAGGTATTGTACTTTGATGAATCTTTTAGCACCTGTTTCTATATAACCGGATATCTCAATCATTTTTTCATTTCCACGATCTTCTCTCATCACAATTACAGTGAAATATATCGCAGCTAAAATTGAGATTAATCCAGATATTAACGCAACAATTAGTATAATTGGTACGGCCATATTTCTTCACTTTATATTTTTTAGCTATTCATCGATGAAGAGTATATTATATAAAACTTACGCAGTCTATATCTCATTTAAAACCAGCTTAACTTTAGATTTCATCTGTGTATTTTAGCACTTTAATCTTGCTCTTTCTACTAATTCTTCCAAGTTTCCAGTCTCTTCTAAACAAGTATAACACCATAAATGAAGCAGCAATAGCTAACAATAACAAAAATGCAAATGCCCAGATATGACTTCCATTGATGTTAATTATTCCATGATAGATAGCTATATTTTCTGTTATTCCCATTGTAAACCTACTTGCATCTAAAATCAATCCAAATATCCATGGGAAGATTCCAGCTACTGCATTTGGTATAGCAAACAAAAATCCTAAAGCTAGTGATCTTGATTTTTGTGGAACATTTTCTGAAACATATTTTGTACTCGCTGCAGCTGAGAAATATAAAAATGCAATAAATATGAAAAACAATACAATTGCTCCAACTCCAGAAATTACATTCCCTAGAATTACTAACAAAAGTAGCATAAATGCTGAGCCAACAGCTGATATAACCATGGTTAATGTTGTTGCCACTCTGTCACTTAACATACCTCCAGCAATGGAAGTTAACCCTCCTATTACTAGAATAACTGTTGTAATCCATCCTGCTTGAAAGAGATTAAAACCATAATAATCAACAAAGATAATTGATAAGAATTGATTAGTAATTCTAAATATTCCTGATCTGAAGACTGAAAAGAATAAACATACAACGATAATTAAAGTTAAAACAACAAGCAGTTCTTTCTTGAACCAGTTTTTCAATTGGTCCTTGCGTTCATTATTTCTGTTTACTGTTTGTTCACTCATCTCTTCTTCAGTACGTTTGTAAGACATCATGTAATGGAATAGAAAGAACATAAATAGAGCAAGAGCTATAGCAATGATTCCAAAGATGATGAAAAAATATCTCCATCCTATCCAATTATTAAAAACAACAATAAAAATTGGTGTGATAGAAGTGCCTATCATTCCCAATGCAGTATTAAATCCCATAGCTATACCTTTTTTCTCTTCGTAAAGATCAGCTATTGATGCATATGCAACAGGATGATAAAATGAAGCACCAAAACCAGTAAGAACCGCAGCAAGTATTAAACCTGCTATATTATATGAGTATGCTACAATAAACAAACTTCCTCCCATCAGAAGTACTCCTATTGGTACAAATACATTTCTACTTCTTAACCATCTGTCTCCTAAAATTCCAATAAACACACTACAAATTGCAAAAACTACAATTTGTGCTGTACCAACTAACCCAATTTGTGCATTTGAAAGAAAAATATCCTCTCTTATAATAAACAACGATGCTCCTAGTACATAAGCATAGAAATGGTTTAGAAAGTGACCAAAGATAAGAGCTCCTAAAGCAACAATTGGATATTTACTAGTAACTTCTGGCATTAAAAACAGAAAATAAGGGCCACGTTAAAAACTTTCTTGTAAAGACTGTTAAGAAAAGGAAGAGATAAGATTCCTTCTCTTTTTATTTACAAATTATTGAGCAATAATTACAGAATTTTGCCTTTTACCATGCCAGAATTTTTGCCAATTTTCTTCACATGTTTGAAACGCTATGAATAAGTAAATTGCTATAGTAAAACTTCCTAAAACTAAAACAAAAATTACCCAAATTATCTTCGCATAAATAGTTTTTTCTCGATAAATTATCCAACCACAAAATACCAAAAAGCTAATGTAGATGTCAATTAAGGTGATTATACCCCAAGGTACAGATATTATCAAACTTCCTTCAGAAAAGAAATTTGCAAAAATAAAACCATAAAGTAAAGCTACTAGCATAGTAATAAATGCTATCAGTGAAATGACTTTTCCGACTATAAAACCATTAATTTTCATGAATGAAGATACAGGTCATCTTATTTTAGTCTTTTATTCATACAAATTTTCAAGATAAACTTACTCTATAGAAAAAAGCAATAGATGGATAAAAATCACAGATTGATTTCAAGGCTTTTGGAGAGCCATTTTTGCTTCCGCTCGTCTAAGTTCTTGTTCTGTAATCTCTTTAGCAGAGAGAGTTTTCTTCTTCTTTGTCTTTCTCTTTTTCTCTTTCATAAGAAAACAATAATTTCTACACTTAATATTCTTTCTTAAAATTTTGCAAGCAATTAAAACGCGTATTAATAATAATACTTCCTTTTAAATTCAGCATGTCTCATTTCTTTTTCAGTAGTATCTTTGTCGACTTTTATTGGAGGAAGTTTACGTTTTGTCTTTAATTTTTTGATTTTGCTCTTTTTCATATTTTAACATGGTATTCTAACCATAAAACAGTTTCTTAAAATAGAAAAGTAAAAGTAATTTTATCAGGAACTTTCTTTATTCTCTTTCTTGAGTCTTTTATCCATCTGTTTTCCAATTAACAGATAAATGAGAGCTCCTAATAAAACCCAAAATGAAATTGAAACGGCATATCCACATGTGTCATTTATATTAAATGCAATTAAGATTAGTGCTGCTTGAAACATATAGAAAAATACAATATAAATAACATGTGGCACGGTTTTTTCCCTGAATTGGCTTTTCAGAATATAATCTAACATAAGCTGTACTATAATGAAAACAATGATATACGAAAGAAGGACATAAATCCACCAATCATAACCTCCTGTAATAATATAACCAATCAATACAGTAATAATTGGAAATCCTATAGAAAGAAAGATAATTCCGAATATTCGAATGAATTTCATTGATTTGTGTCTATCACTTATATAGATGCCAGATACACTGATATTTGCTAAAACAGCTGTAACCACAAAGAGAATATTAAATGCGTCAAGTACCATATTGAATATAGTTGATTAAATCGCTTATTAACACTTTCTCTTTCTTTTGTAGTGAGATTCAATAATTGCTTATCCAATCCTTTGATGTGTCGGTAAAAATAATACCTTACTACAAGATAATAAAAATTAAGAATACGTAAGTGTTGGAGTTAACCTGAGTCAATTTTGAGTAAGCTCTCTCATAATATAGTTTTCTCATAGAAATAGTTTCAAGGTAATAAGTAGATTTTTTAGTTAAGACATCCTCTACTAGTTGTGAGTCAAGCTGAGTTTGTTTTCAAGATAACGCTCTTAGGCGATGGAGCAGTAGGAAAAACGTCCATTAGAAATAGATATATGGGGCATGGTTTTTCGGCATCTCACTTAATGACTCTAGGGGCTGATTTCAGCGTTGTAAAAAAGAAAATGCCAAATAATGAGCTTTGGCGTTTTCAAATTTGGGATCTTGCTGGACAACCTATCTTCAAGGAAGTACGAGGTCGTTTTTACAATGGCAGTATGGGAGCTCTAGTTGTTTTCGATATTACTAATAGACGGACTTTTAAAAACTGTTTAATTTGGATTAGAGAGCTCTATAGATATTGTGGAAAAGAGGTTGTTCCCATTGTAATGTTAGCAAATAAGAGTGATTTGCGTTCAAGAAAAAGTGTTTCCATGAAAGAAGCACAAAGATATGTCGATATCTTAAATAACGGAACACACAGCTATAAAATTACTAATCATCTCCTTGAAACAAGTGCAAAAACTGGACAAAATATTGATAAAGCTTTTGAGATGTTAGGTAAAGCAATTCGGGAAAGAGTTTAAAAGTGGTTAGAAAATAGTATTTTAGAAGAGGAAAAGATAAAGTATACTCGTGATTCAAGATGATTTATAAAATTCTAGTGTTAGGGGATTGGGGAGCTGGTAAAACTTCTTTTTTCAACTTAGTAGAGAAAAGTCTACCTGGAGCAGAGAGAAAACCTTCTATCAAATTGGATCTAATTGAGTTTACTAGAACTATTGAGGGAGAAGAAATCACTGTACATGTATATGATATACCTGGTAGAGAACTATCTAATGCCAATCGTTCTAAGCATTATCAAGGAGCTAATGGAGCATTCGTCGTTTATGATATTTCTAATCCTAACAGCTTTAGACATGCACCTTTCTGGATTGAGGAACTCACGAATTATAATGGATATGGTAAAGTTCCAATAGTGTTAATTGGTAACAAAGCAGATTTACGTGCATCTAGTGATAGAACACTTAATCCTATCGATGCAAAAGAATATGTTTTCAGATTAAACAGATCAACAAAAATTGACAATGTTGAAAATCATTTTTTTGAGATTTCTTCAAAAACTGGTAAAGGATTGCCATTAATTGTTGATAAATTGCTTGAATCTATCTATCATCAAAGATCGGCAGTATGCGATTAAGTATCCTCGGAAAAATATATTAGTCGAATCTTCATATGTTAATAAATATGGTTGATAATTTTATAGAAAAAATTCGAGCAGAATCACCTACACTTCAGAAAAAAACTTTTATGAATCATGCTTCACGCGGACCGCTTCATGGTATAACTCAAAAAGCAATACAAGAATATACTGAGTGTTGGGGAGAATTTAATTTCGAAGAAACGAACAAAGTATTTCAAGATGCTCGAGGAAAGTTCGGGAAACTAATAAATGCTGCTGAAGATGAAATTGTCTTTACGAGGGATGTCACTTCTGGTTCAAGATTAGCTGCAAACATGATCGATTATGATGAGAAAAGCAACGTTGTATGCTATTGGAACGATTATGTTGCGCAAGTATATCAAGCTCTTTTCTTGAAAAAGACTAAAAATATAGAATATCGACCAGTTCCTGATAAACGGAATCGAGTCATAGCAGAGGAATTTGCAAGTAAGATAGATAAGAATACCAAACTTGTTCTTCTGTCTCATGTTCAATGGCTGTCTGGATGTAGAGCAGATATTAAAGAAATTGCTAAAATAGCACATGAAAATGAAGCATTAATCGCAGTTGATTCTATTCAATCTACAGGAGCACTAACGAATGATGTGAAAAACTGGAATGTAGATTTTCTTACTTGTGGTACTGCAAAGTGGCTTTTAGGAGCAAATCAAGCTGGATATTTTTATATGAAAAAAGAACATATAGATAGATTTGAACCACCATTTGCTGGATATCATGGTGTTGATCCAGGCTCTCATGATCAACCATACTGGAATGTAAATGATTTAGTCTATGTAGAGGATATTTCCAAATTTATGGACACAAATCCAAGTGATTTCTTATTTTATGTTTCTAGTAAAGGAATGGACATTATTCTTGAATATGGTATTAAAAATGTTGAGACGAGAATTATCAAACTTACAGATTATCTCGTTCAAGAACTCGAGCAATTAGGCGATTATGAATTCATCTCACCTCTTGAATCCGAATATAGATCAGGTGTAATAAACATCAGATTACCAGATAATGTTGACATAGTTAAGAAACTCTTGAATGACAACATTATAGTTTCCAGCCGCTATGGTGGAATAAGGATAAGTCCTCATTTCTACAATACTGAAGAGGATATTGATAAGCTCATAGCAAAATTATGGCTTCTACTCAACTAGATTATTCTTCATTTTCGTATGTCGCTCGAAAAAAACTTTTAAAGCTATGTCTGAATAGCATTTGTAAAGCTATAACTATTCATAGTGAAGATAGGTGTAGGTGTAGGTATGCCAAAAAAGAAAAAACAAACGCAGATACAAGAAGTTGAAAAAGTAATACCTTGGCATAGTATGGAAATTAATGAAGTTTTCAAAGAATTGCATGCTGACGAAAAAGGTCTGTCTGAGGATGATGTTAGATTACGTCTAGAAAAATATGGTTTTAACAAACTCGAAATTACAGAACGTTTCAAAGTATTGAAAATGATTATTGAGCAATTTACTGGATTTCTAGTAGTTCTCCTTATTGTTGCAGGTATTATTAGTCTTGGAATTGGTATAAGTAATTACTACCAACATGGTGAAGGTGAAGAAATTATTGATGCTATTGCGATTTTTGCGATAGTAATTATCAATGCTATTATCGGTTTTGTTCAAGATTACCGGTCTAATCAAGCTTTAGAGAAGTTAAAGGAATATTTTGAACAAGATGTTGTCACTTTAAGAGACGGAAAAGAAGCTATCATTCACAGCAGTGATTTGGTACCTGGAGATATTATCCTCCTTGAAGTCGGTGACAAAGTTCCAGCAGATAGTAGGTTGATTCGTGTCAATAATTTTAAGATTGATGAAGCTCCTTTAACAGGAGAAAGTTCAGCAATCACAAAAAACCTAGATATCGTTCCAGCTGATGCAAGAGTACATGAACGTAAAAATATGATTTATAGTGGTACAACTTGCGTTTATGGCAGGGGAAGGGCGATTGTAGTGTCTACTGGGATGAAAACAGAGATGGGTAAAATTGCGGAACTTACTCAGGTAAAAGAAGAGTTAACTCCATTACAACTATCCCTAGATAAATTAGGTAAGGTTCTTGGGATAATTATCTTAGCCATTTGTGCCTTAGTAATGATTGTTGATGCTGCATTAGGAGAAAATCTTTTGGAGAGTTTTGAAACTGCAGTAGCATTAGCTATTTCAGCTGTTCCAGAAGGACTTCCAGCAGCCATTGTAATTACTTTAGCTATTGGAGTATCTAAAATGGCTAAAAGAAAAACAATAGTGTCAAAACTACCCGCAGTAGAAACTCTAGGATCTGTAGATTATATCTGCAGTGATAAAACTGGTACTTTAACAAGAAATGAAATGACAGTAAAAGAGGTCTTCACGCTTAATGGTTTAACTGAAGTGAGTGGTTCTGGTTATCTTTTAGATGAAAAGGATTTTCTAAGGAATGAATTGAAAATACAACCAAAAGATGATCCCCCATTAAATAAACTCCTTTTAGCTGTTGCACACTGTAGTAATGCTGGTGTATTGAGAAATGAAGATAAGATTGATATTAGAGGAGATCCTACTGAAGCAGCATTAGTAGTACTAGCAGAGAAAGCAGGTATAACAAAAGAAACTCTTGACGAAAGAGTGGATGAGATATTCTTTGATTCAGAAAGAAAAAGAATGACTACTATCAACAAGGAAAATGGTAAATTAATTGCATATATGAAAGGAAGCCCTCCAGTCGTTTTAACAAGATGTAACTATGCAATGGAGAATGGAAAAAACGCTAAAATGACAAAAGAACTAGAGCAAAGAATACTTGAAGCTAATCGTCATATGTCTCATAAAGCTCTAAGAGTGCTTGCAGTAGCTTACAAAGAAGTACAACCTGGTTATAACATAGAGAAACCAGATGAAATAGAAGATGATATGATCTTTGTTGGACTCACTGGCATGATTGATCCAGCCCGTCCTGAGGTCAGAGGTGCTATCGATGAGTGTCGAATGGCAGGAATTACAACAGTAATGATAACAGGAGACCAGAAAGAAACTGCAATAGCAGTAGCGAAAGAGATAGGCATATATGATGAAGAAAAAGATCTTGCTGTAAGTGGAGACGAATTCTCACTAATGCCAGATGATGAGCTGAAAGAAAAAATAGAACAGATCAAAGTATATAGTAGGATGAGTCCAAGAGACAAATATAGGGTTGTAGAAACATTACAAGAGCTAGATCATAGAGTAGCTTGCACCGGCGACGGAGTCAATGATGCACCTGCGATCAAGAAAGCTGACATCGGTGTTGCCATGGGAATTACCGGAACTGATGTGACAAAAGAGACCGCAGATATGGTCATTACAGATGATGCATTCAATACTATTGTCAATGCTGTTGAAGAAGGTCGAAATATCTTTGAAAACATGAAGAAATTCATTCGTTATCTTTTATCCTGTAATTTTGATGAGATTTTCGCTGTTCTAATCATCTTTGGTGCATTCCACAAATTACCTTTCTTACCTCTCCAGATTCTGTTCTTGAATCTTTTAACAGACGCTTTACCTGCATTAGCTTTGTCTTTTGATCCCTATGATCCTGAGTTGATGAAGAGACCACCAAGAAGTAAACAATCATCATTTGTCAAAGATATGTATGTATTTGCTGCCGCTGCAGGAGTAATCGCTCTTGCCTGTTCTGTCAGCATCTTCCTTTTAGGCTATCTCTACTTATCACGAATCGACCCAAATTACAGTATGTTCTTAAACTGGGCTCAAGAAGAGTTAAATGCCTCAAAAGCAGCAGCTATCGCAGCTGGTACACCTCTTACTTCTGTAGAACTTCAAGAGATTTTAGACACGCGTTTTGATCATTATTGTGAATCATATGGGCAAATACTCGCTTTCATAGCTACACTTTCGTTTGAATTATGGTTCGTTTTCATTGCTAGAAATGACAATGAGACTTCCTTAATAAAATCAAAACCTTTCAAGAACAATTTCCTTATAGGAGCTATCTTAATTTCGTGGTTCTTATTGATTGGATGTGTATATCTACCAGCAACTCAGAATATATTTACGGGATTTAAACCATTTCATGGAGAATCAAGATATTATCTTCTAACAGCTGCTGATTGGGGATATATTCTTGGATTTACGCTGAGTCTATGTATCTTCGCTGAATTAATGAGATATGTTTTCAGATCAAAAGGATTTAGGAATCTCTTATCAAAAATGGGTCAAGCTGAATTAGCATAACCCATTCACTTTTTTATTTTTTTTAATTCTAAATTTGTTTTCTAGATTAAGGCAAAATATAGCTAAATAGATTTCTTTAAATAACAAATTAATATTATAAAATTTGGCACTAAAAGGTTATATTAACATTCAAACTAATGCCTTAAAATACTAAAGAGCGGTATAATTAATGCCAAGAAGAAATTACCAAAAAAATAGTAAAGGATTTTCAAATAAGTCGTATTATGATAAAAGGATTAATCATAAACACATTAGGAACGATGATTATGTCAAGGAAAGGGAATTTTAGTTTCTATATTAAAATTCCTATTTTTTAATTTTTTTCCTAACATTTCATTTTTTGTCCTTCCGAAATTTTTTATTTGCCTTCTTTCCTTCAGTATCAAGAGTTCAATGGATGGACATGATAAAACTACTGATGAGCTGTATTCTCTACTTGATTCAAACTTTGAAGGTTTAACTACTAATGAAGCTAAAGAGCGATTAGAGAAATATGGATCTAACATTATCCCTTCAGGTCGTTCAATAAGCCCTTGGAGAATTCTACTTAATCAATTTACTGATCTACTTGTGATTATTCTGCTTGTTTCTGGTTTAGTGACAGGCATTTTAGGAATTATAGAAAAAGATAAGGAAGCAATTATCGATGTAGTTGCAATCTTTGCTGTAGTGACTGTTAATGCTGGTTTAGGTTTTTATCAAGAATTATCTGCTGAAAAAGCGATTAATGCATTAAAAGATTTATCAGTTAGTGAAGTGATTGTTGTTCGTGATCATATTAAAAAGATGATCAATTCAGATAATATTGTTCCTGGTGATATAGTAGCTCTTGACGCAGGAAGTACTATAGCTGCTGATATACGTCTAATTGAAAGTTATGAAATTCGCACAGCTGAAAGTATATTGACGGGAGAATCTTTACCAGTTAAGAAGGAAACCACTGTTCTAGCAGAAAAAACACCTCTTGCTGATAGAATTAACATGCTTTACAAAGGAACCACTGTAGTTAATGGCTCAGGAATAGGAATTGTTGTATCTACTGGTTTAGAAACAGAATTAGGTAAAATTGCTTCATCTTTGATGGATATAAAATCAGATGACACACCACTTCAAAAGAAATTAGCTAAACTCGCAAAACAACTTTCAATTGGTGTTTTAATCTTATCAGTAATTATTCTGATTCTAGGTTTTGTATTAATGGAGCCAGAAAAACCATCTGAAGTAATTATTTTTGCTATTGGTTTAGCAGTAGCAGCAGTTCCTGAAGGTTTGCCTGTTGTTTTAACTCTCACAATGGCTGTTGGAATAACTAGAATGGCTAAGAAAAGGTCATTAATAAGAAATCTTCCAGCAGTAGAAGTCTTGGGATCCGCTACAGTCATTTGTACTGATAAAACAGGAACTTTAACTAAAAATGAAATGACAGTGAAAGCTGCATGGACCATGGACCATCTTTATGATGTAACAGGCGCAGGTTATGCTAATAATGGTGATATAATCTCTAAAGATAATGCAGATGTTAGTGATGCAAAAGATGACCAAGCTTTATACAGAATTCTTGAAGTTTGTACTCTTGCTAACGAAGCATCTATAAGTACCAAAGATGATTCACTAGATTTTGAAATATTTGGCGACCCTACTGAAGTAGCATTACTTATTTTATCAGAGAAAAGCGATTACAGAGGAGAGATCAGTAAGAATTGGACAAGACAATACTTGTTCCCATTTGATAGTGAAAGAAAGAGGATGAGTGTTGTTGTTCAAAATGCTAAAACAGCTGAAAATATGCTTATGACTAAAGGAGCAATTGATATCTTACTTGGTTTATGTAGTACTAAGTATACTGATAATGGTGTTTCTACTTTAACTGCTGAAGAAAAAGAAAAAATCATGCATATTAGTAATTCATTTTCTGCAAATTATGCATATAGAATCTTAGGAATTGCTTTCCGTAATCTTAAACATGATGAAGCAACAACTATTATGTTATCAGGCTATAGTGATGAAGCAGAAAAGGATCTAACTTTTGTGGGTTTTGTAGCCATGATTGATCCTCCAAGAGACCAATCTAAACCATCTGTAGATAAAGCTCGACAAGCTGGTATAAACGTAATAATGATTACTGGAGATCATATGGAGACAGCAAAAGCTATTGGCCGTTCAATAACACTCTGTGCTGGAATGGAACCAATCTCAGGAGCACAATTAGATGAGATGAATGATGAAGAATTAGAGAAAGCAGTTTACGAAACAGAGATTTTCGCTCGAGTAAATCCTTCTCATAAATTAAGAATTGTTAATGCTCTGAAGAATCAAGGTGAAGTTACAATCATGACAGGAGATGGCGTAAATGACGCTCCTGCCTTGAAAAGAAGTGATATTGGTGTAGCCATGGGTATAACAGGAACAGATGTTTCTAAGGAAGCTAGTGATATGATTCTGACCGATGATAATTTTGCAAATATAATTGAAGCTGTATCTGAAGGACGCATCATTTATGATAACATTAAACGTTTTATTTCCTATCTATTATCAGCTAATGCTGGTGAAATCCTTACAGTTCTACTCGGCTTAATTCTCAGTTCTATTCTTCTCGAACGAATCGAATTAGCTGTACTTGCTATCCATTTGCTTTTCATCAATATAATTACTGATGCTTTTCCTGCTCTTGCTTTAGGCATAAGTGCTCCTGAAGCAAATGTTATGAAACGTCCTCCTAGAAATCCTAACGAGTCATTAATAGACAAAAAAATGCTCTTTAAAATAGTGTTCACTGGTTTATTGTATGCTGTCGGTTCCATGATAATCTTCTATTGGTCGACTAATTGGGGAACTGATTTAGCTTTATCTAATCCTAATAGAGAAGATGCTTTGAGAAGAGCTCAAACTATGGTTTTCATCTCGTTGGTTATCTATCAGTTCTTTAATTCTCTCTCAACTAGTCTAGATAGTTCTGCTTTTTCTAAGAAAATATTTAAGAACAAAGCTCTTTTTGGAGCTATATTTGTAGGACTTGTTCTTATACTAGCAGCTGTTTATGTCCCATTCTTGAATCAATTCATTAAAACTACTCCACTTTCGCTTGTTAATTGGGGTATGATCCTTTCGACAGTTCTACCTATTTTCTTTGCTGAAGAGTTAAGGAAGTATGTAGTATCAAAACTTTATCCTCCAGAAGCAGTTCCAGAGTATGATGTGAGTAGTTGTTGAATTTTTTCTTTTCTTTTTTCTTAATTCCTCTTCTAACCGCAATATTTGGCACTTTAGGAACACTTTTTAAACTTTTCCTATTTTTAAAGGTTTCGTAGAAACTCATGTTTTGATGTGGAATAATTTTTTAAATGACCATTTTATTTTATTTCTTGAATAAAAGGTTTGTTGAAGTAAAATGGCAGCAATTACTCTACCGTTTTTCACAGTACTGTGGGTAGCGTTAGCTACTGCTGCAGGATTGGGACTTCTAGTTTTATTTGTAAGAACATTAAGATCTTCAGAACCTGATGTAGATCAAGTTTCAAAATCAGCTAAATAATTTTTTAAGCGTTGAAACAAAAATAGTTAAAAGTGCTTACGATTCAAGATACATAGGAAATAAGAAATAGTAAACTAAGTTGTTCTATAAGATATGGTGGTAATAAATGGTTAAAAACATATTTCATAACAAACTACTAATCTTAGCAATTTTCATAGTATTATTTAATTCTTCTTTGATAACACAAAAAAATATTACAGCAGCTATAAATACACAAGAAGATTTACATATCAATTATGTCACTTCAAACGCAATCTCTATAACAAATAATTCTGCTTTTGACTTGTATGGTTTTCCCGGTAATGGTTCTGAATCGAGCCCTTTTATTATAGAAAATCTCAAGATAATTACTGATTTTGATATTGGAATTTATATCTGTTATACTTCCGTACATTTTATTATCAGAAATTGTTTAATTGATGCTTATGAGTATGGAATCTTAATACATACAATAGCTCCTGGGACAGCGAAAATTGAAAATAATATCTGTAACAACATCTTAGGAGGGACAGGAATTATTACAGTATATGCAAATAATATTACTATTTCAACTAATATTTGTGAAAATAATTTTGCTGGAATAAACATACAAAGCTGTGAAAATTTGAACCTAAGTAGTAATAAATGTGGCTTTAATACTGAACCCATATCTATTTATTCTTGTCCTAATTCATATATCTTTAATAATTCAGTAGATTACGGTTCCGATTATGGAATATACTTGTATAATAGTCATCATACTTTAATTTTTAATAACACTATCTCAAAAATTGGTTCAAATAGTTATTACCAAGATTTTGGATTATCTGTTATCTATTGTAGCGATTTACTGATTAAGTATAACACTATGATTGAAACTGGAAGAGGTATCTATTTGTATGTAGTAAGTGAAACTCTAGTAACAGAAAATATCATGTTGAGGTGTAGTTCGTATGGTATAAGTGCTAGTTGGTCTGATTTTGACTTTCCTTCAGCAAACAACACTTTTCATCATAATTATTTCATAGAAAACTCCTGGTACAACACCCATTGGACACACTATTACTCTCAAGCTTATGATAGAGGAATTAATAGCACATGGTATGATATAAACACAAATATTGGAAATTATTATTCAAATTATACAGGTGAAGGAGTATACTTTATTGCTGAAGAACAAGGAGGTTCATTATATTATGATCCTTATCCAATCCAGTTTACCGATTCTGATTTAGACGGTTTAGATGATATAAAGGAACAATATATTTATCATACAAATGTCTATGATAACGACACTGATGGAGACACCTTATTAGATGGAGAAGAAGTCTATGTTTATTTCACGAATCCATTGAGCGTAGATTCGGATTTTGACGGTTTAACAGATGCAGAAGAGATACAAATCTATCATACGAATCCTAATACAAAAGATTCGGATTTAGACGGTTTAAGTGATGGTGCAGAAATCAATATTTACGGTACAAACCCAAAAAAGAGCGATTCAGACGGGGACACCATGCCAGATGGCTGGGAAGCACTTAATGGGCTCAATCCTCTAGTTGATGATGCGGAAGAAGATCCTGATGATGATGGATTGCTGAATTTTGAAGAATTTGAAGAGTTTACCAAACCTCTTAATGCAGATTCAGATAACGACCTCCTTTCTGATGGTGATGAAGTTAAAGTGTGTTTTACCAGCCCATTGAATAATGATACTGACGCAGACGGTGTTATGGACGGTGTAGAGTATCATACTTACCATTGTGATCCAACCTTAAAAGATACTGACGGGGACACATTGTGGGATGGTAAAGAGATTTACGTTTACTTCACAGACCCGACCAATCCCGATACTGACGAAGATTCCATGCCTGATGGGTGGGAAACTAAATACAATTTTAACCCCTTAGATCCTTCTGATAAGAACGATGATCCAGATAATGATGGCTTAACTAACAAGGATGAATATAAATATGGTACAATTCCTACAAAGTGGGACACTGACGAAGACGATTTTTCAGACGGTCATGAGGTTCGAGCTGGGACCGATCCTCTCTTAATCACTGATCATCCTATGTATAAAGAAGAAATAATACGCATATCGGTTGGCATAAGTATCGGTGTTGTTGGAGTTGTTGGTCTTGTATTTTATATTCTAGTTAAAAAGAATGTAATCAGATTGAAGAAAAAATAGTTCTCTTTCTTATAATCCCATCTGATAGTATATTTTATCAATTAACCTCTCAAAAGAAGAGTTGACATTTTGTCCTGATTTTGCTGATGTTTCAATATACTCTACCTTTATTCCTCCCCATTCACTCAGTACTTGCGCATAAGTCATAGCTGAAGTTCTATCTACTTGTACTTCATCTGGAGTTGTTCCTCTTAGATCAGTTTTGTTTCCTACAATCAAGAGAGGAATTAATTTATTGTTATTATATTTGATCATTTCATTGATCCAATAGTCTATATTTGTAAAAGTATTAGGACGAGTTACGTCGAACACAACCATTGCACCATAAGAATTAGCATAGTAAGCACCTCTCACTTCTGAAAACCTTGGTTGTCCTGCAAGATCCCAAATTTGTAAACTGACTATATAATCTTCATACGGCACTTGCTTAACGGAAAAATCTGCTCCAATTGTCATCAAATAATTTTCTCTAAATGCTTTTCCTAAATAGTTTCGCCGTAAGCTTGTTTTTCCGACTGCTCCGTCTCCAATCAGAACGACTTTGAATATTCTTCCAGGTTGTGTTGGCATCGTTAATACGATAAAATTTAGTAACAAATACATTTAAAGTTTATTGTGTTTCAGCTTATGTTTTCAAATCTTTAATACTGAGATGTTATCCAGACTTTTTTGTTAGAAACTAGACTTTAAATTCTACAAAAACAAACTTATTATAGTGTTAAAAATGAAGGTAGGAGATAAAATACCCAATTTTACTCTAAAAGATCATAATAATGAAGAATTCAATCTCTATGACATTAAAGATAAGATGGTGTTACTGTCTTTCCACCCTCTTGCTTGGACAGGCGTTTGTACAAGACAAATGCAATCCTTAGAGGATTATAAGGACGAATTTAGTAGTCTAGGTGTTATAGCTGTAGGTGTCAGTGTAGATACTGTTCCTTCCAAAAAAGCTTGGGCTAAGTCAATTGGTGTTTCTGAGACAAGGTTGATTTCTGATTTTTGGCCTCACGGTGAAGTATCTAAAACATTAGATTTATTCCTCCCTGAGAAAGGTGTTTCGAAACGAGCTAATGTTTTAGTAGCTAAAGACAAAGAAGTTTTATTCATGAAAGTGTATGAAATATCTACTATACCAAACTTTGATGAAGTGACAGAATTTATACGAAAAGAAAGAGAAAAAGGTAGAGAACTATAAGTGATTAATATGTTGAAAGAAGGAGATAAAGCACCAGATTTCACTCTTAGTGATAGGAATGGTGAGAAAGTTAGTTTAAAAGATTTCAAAGGGCAATGGGTTGTTGTTTACTTTTACCCTAAAGCTGATACCCCAGGATGTACAACTGAAGCTTGTGACTTTACAGCTAGTGTTGATGAATTTACAACCAATAATGCAACTGTCTTAGGTATTAGTAATGATCCAGAAGCAAAAATAGGTAAATTTATTGATAAACATGATCTCAAGATTACTCTATTAAGCGATCCAGAACATAGAGTAATCGAAAAATATGGTGTATGGGTATCAAAGAAAATGTATGGAAAAGAATATATGGGCACTCAAAGAAGCACATTCTTGATTAATCCAGAAGGAAAAATTGAGAATATATGGGATAAAGTCAAAGTTCAAGGACATGTAGAAGAAGTAAAAGATCTATTGATTGAACTAAACATTAACTAGGTGAAACAATGTTAAAAATAGGAGAAACAGCTCCAGAATTTTGTTTACCAAATGAGGCGAAACAGGAAATTTGTCTAAGTAAATTTAAAGGAAAATGGGTTGTTCTTTATTTCTATCCAAAAGACCAGAGTCCAGGATGTACTCACGAAGCATGCGACTTTACAGATAACTACAAAGCTTTTGGTGATCTTAATTCAGTGATTATTGGGATAAGTGCAGATTCACCTGAAAGCCATTTAAAATTCATACAAAAAAAAGACCTTTCTATTCTATTATTAAGTGATGAAAATTTAGATGTTATTGAAGCTTATCAAGCAAGAAATAATTCTTTCTTAGGTAAACTTATTTTACCAGTTAAAAGAGTAACTTATCTAATAAATCCGGAAGGTAAAATAGCTAAGACATGGAGTAAAGTCAATGTTTTTGGACATAGTCAAGATGTTAAAAACTCCTTACTGGAATTGCAAATTTGAGGAGATGAGATGGAACTTAGTGAGGTAATAGAAAAAAGAAAAGCTTATCGTGCTCTTGAATCAGTTGAAATAACCGATGAATTTATTCAAGATATTGCTTATAAAGCATCTCGAGCTGCTTCTTGTGCAAACAAACAACCTTGGAGATTCGTTTTTGTAAGAAGTAATTCTTCATTAACAAAGTTACATGAAGCACTTTCAGGTGGTAATTATTGGGCTAAAAAAGCTTCGATGATCATTGCGGTTTTCAGCAACAAGGAATTTGGATGTAATGTGGGGGAAAGAGAATATTATTTGTTTGGAACTGGAATGGCAACCGCACACTTGATGCTTGCTATTGTTGATCATGGTCTTGTAGCTCATGCAATGGCTGGTTTTAATGAAGCTTTAGCAAAAAAGATTCTTAAGATACCAGAAAAAATGCGTTTAATTACAGTAATAGCAGTGGGAAAACACTCTGATGATTTTTCACATTTAGGCGAGAAACATCGAGAATCTGAAACAAAACGTTCTTCAAGAAAGAGTTTCGAGGAATTTGCTTTTATAGATGAGTATAAAGAATCAGGAAGCTAATCTTATACTAGGCATAATTTTTTATATTCCCTATACTAATTTTCTTGAAGGAAATGGAAACAACTGATACTAAACTAGCTTTAGATGAAATTAAATTAAATCTAGAAAGATGCTCTAATAATCTAATCTCAATTATTCCAGCACTAGCTTTCAGTTCAGCTGTATTGATGGTTATATTCACTTTATTGAGTCAATTATTTTATCCTATTGAAATAAACAACATAATTTACCTAGCACCTGATATTTATACACTTGTCTCTTTGCTAGGACAGCAATTAACATGGATTTCTATTGCTGCAGGTTTATTGGCTGCTTTCACTGTTATATTTTCTATAGTATTTATCGCAACTATGGTTCTATTCTTGTATAAAATCTATGAAATAAGCAAGAATTTCTGGTCTTTAGCAAAAATAGATGCTGTACTGATTGATGCGAAAAAAGTTTATACATATTTATATCTCTATATATTTTTTGTTTCCATAAGTTATATTATACCAAGCTTTGGTTGGATACTTTCAACAATTATAGCAAATATTTTCCTGAGTTTAGCATTTATCTCATTTCATAAAATTTTGAAAAAATATGGTCTTAGGATAGAAATAATAAAAGATACCTCTTTTTTGATTATTGTAAGCTCAGTCATAAACATAATAGCTGTATGTTTAGTATTTCTTGATATAAGCTATTTATTGATTTCATTAGTTGGATATATGTTCCTGTTTCTAGGACTGAAAAGATTCAAAAACCAGATACAATATATAGCACCAATTGCTAGAAAAGCTCCTCCTCCTCCAACTGTAGAAGCTCCTACAGGTCCAGCACCAAGACCATCTTTAGGTCCTCCTAAACCTGAGGTTAGAGAAGATAATATCCCTACTGTTGAAGATAATTAGAGAAATTTCTCATCTCTTTTTACTTATTTTTAAGATATGCACAAAGGTATAAGAAGTAATAGCAATAAGTGTAATACCTACAAAAGAAAAACCAAATGAAAGTGATAGATTATCTGTATTTGCATTTAATGAAATCTTGTTAATTGGAGAGAAATAGCTTGTGGAGTTTGACATGTGACCTGCTTCATCTTCAACAACTAGTTGTATGTTATGATTTTCTAAACTGGCAAGATCAGTAGAATAAGCTATTTTCTTACTCTGCCAATATCTAGGGAAAATTATCTGATCTGATACGACATCTACACCATCAATGTTAATATAATATTTGCCTTCAAATTCTGTGTTTAAATTAAAATTATATCTTACTTCCCATTCCAAATAGCCATTACCTTCTCCTTCATCAACAAAAATTGGTTTTGATACAATTGGTTTAAAATGTAATCTTTGAATTTCATAAACTCCAATAGTTGATTCATTTTGTCGAGGAAAAGACATCTCCCATACGATATTGCCATTATAATCTACTTCTACTAACCTTGCTCCTAAATCTGTATTAAGATGTTCATGCGTTCCAAAAACACCTAGTCTGTTATTATTAGGTAGTACATTGCAATCCCCCCAAATCTCGCTGTAATACTGCTCAGTTGCTTTCCAATCCCAAGTGACATTTGCTTGCATCTTATCCTCATCGATTGTTATTTCTAATAGTCGGGATTGGTGATTGGTTGCTTTTGTTTCATTATGAAAATCGTTATCAAATAATATGAAAGTGTTGTTGTTGATTTTTTCAAGTGCGTGTGCATGATAAAATAATGAATCTCTCTGTTGCCCATTTATATCATATAAAGTGAAGTTACCATATTTTCCTAATCCCCAAACTATGGTATTAGTCTCAATATCTATCTTGTAAAAAGTGTTAACATTTCTAATATTAATATAGAGCGAATCATCGCTTTCATCATAAAAAAGAGTGTTGACATGAGAAATATCTCTAGCTTCATTTAACATATCCTCATAAGGACACCATTGATCTGTAGTTAGGATATTATCTGTTCTAATGTTCCATCTTGTAGTTCCAGATACATCTATCTCCTTAATAAAATCGAAAATATAACTTACATTATTTATTACTTCTAGAAATCCAAATACAGAGAAATATGTGTCTCTTATGTTATTCTTCTCATAATCATGGTGACCCTCGATATCTAAATGAGTAGTCTTATCTGTTTCAAGATTCCATAGATGTATACCATTGTCTTCACCATACATAATTGTTCTAGAATCAATGAATTCTGCAACATAATCAACAAAAACACTTGTAGTACCTAATTGTCTTTCAAAAAAGATATTACCATCCATATCTGTAACTAATAACGTTCTATTTCTGTTTGACCAATCAAATGAGTTTCGTTCCTCTACTATAAATAGGTTATATCCATCAAATCTCCGATTAACATCATTATACTCAAGAATAGCTTCGAGTGTAATATGCTTTGTAATAGCTGTTGCTGGATTATTTACTGCTAAAATAAATAAATTAAAGATTATGAGAAAGAGCATAATCATCTTCTTTAGTTTACGAGAAAATTTGATGGTTATGCTTATCATTACTTCTTAAAAAGAAAGCATATTTTTAATTTTTATGTAGACTTATTCTTCTGTAAAATCAACTTATTTAAACCTGTTTTTAACCATGCAATCACGATGATTCCTATGATAACAGGTGCTCCTAATCCAATAGTTAGTCCTAATATGAGACCAAGTTTTGAATCGAAATTAAATACTAATTTCCCAGTTGAGCTGTATCTATCTGATTCATTAGAAAGATGTCCACCTTCGTCTTCAACCACCAAACTAATTTCTTCTAAGTCTGAATCAGTCTCATTGAGATAGTAACTGATATGTTTAGGTTGCCAATATTTTGGAAAATCAATATTACCTGTCTCTACTAATTCATCATTCACAGAAATATAATATCTGCCTTGGAATGTGGTTGTAGATCTAAAATTATACCAAACATCCCACTCTACTAAGCTCCCATCAGTTCCTAAATCTGTTATCATAGGTTCAGAGACGATTGGTGCAAAATGAAATCGTTCAATTTTATACACAGCAAAACAATCTAATCCTTCTTTATCAAAATCCATTTCCCATACTATATCTCCAGCATGATTTACTTCAACTAAACGAGCCCCTATACTTGTACCAGGATGCCAAGGAGTGCCAAAAACTCCTAATCTATTATTATTGGGTAATAAATCACAATCTCCATACCAACCTGTAAAGTAATCTTCTGAACCTATCCAATCCCATGTAACATTAGCGAACATCCTATCAGTATCAATTTTGAATTCAAGTAGTCTAGAATGTTTATGAATATTATCGGTTTGATTGTGTTCATCATTATCAAAAATTACAAAAGTGTCTGGGCTAATTTTTTCTAGAGCATGTGCATGATAAAACATTACATCTATCTCTTTATCATACTTATCAAATAATCTAAAATCACCATACTCACCTAACGACCAAATGATATTTTTTGTTTTATGATCAATTTTGTATATGGTATTAAGAGTTCTACAACAAATATAGATTACATCCTCATCTTCATCATAGAATACAGTATTTGTATGCGTAACATCTCTAGCAGTCTCTACCATATCGTGATAAGGGCACCATTGTTCTTGAGAAACGAAATCTCTTGTATCCAACTGCCATATAACAGATCCATCTTCTGTATATTCTCTTATAACATCAAAAAGATGATCCGTTCCTTCTATATTTATAACATATTTACTAATTGCAAAATAAGAATTATTAGCATAATTTCTCTCATAATCATGATGGCCATACATAGAAAGTTCTTGGGTATAGTTGGTTTCGATATTCCATAATTTTGCTCCAGTTTCATCTCCATAAAGAAGCGTAGTTGAATTAATAAACTCGTCACCAAAAAAATCTAAATTTGCTTCACTGCCAAATTCTTTACTTAAATATATCTTACCTTCCAAATCTGTTATCAATAAAGTACGGTTTTTTGGTATAAGACCTTGAGAACTGCATCTTTCTAAAACAAATAAATTATATCCTTCAAATGCTTCATTAGATATTGTAGAATGTATATCAGCATTGTGAGAAGAACTATTTTTAGCTTCCATAGTTATTTTTGGACTTATACTAGTTAGAATAAGAAGACAAGCAAGAATTGAGAAAATCCTTTGCTTTCTAATAAGCTTAAAACTTAGTAATAAATCCATTATCTATCAGACATTTCTACTATTTTTTATTCTTTTGGCTAGTATTGAAATTCATTTAATTTTCTTTTTCAATAAAGGTTTCTTTTTGATTAGCTTCATCCAAATGATTGTAATAATAGCTGCTAAAAAGGGAATCCCTAAACCTAAGGAGAGACCTAAAATTAGTCCAGATCTGTTAATTGACTCATATGATAGAGATCCGATTGGGGCAAAACGATCTGTTATATTAGAAAGATGTCCCCCTTCATCCTCAACGATTAAAGAAATTTCGTGTGCTTCTAAATAAGCTTCAGTTATATTATATCTTACTTGTACAGATTGCCAATATTTAGGGAAAACAACTGACTCTATTCCTACTTCTTCATCATCAACCATTATGTGATATTTTCCTGTAAAGTCTGTTTTCGATCTATAGTTATACCATATATTCCATTCTAAATAACTACCTTCTCCTTCATCTACAAAAATTGGTTCTGATACTATAGGTGATGAACAAAATCTTTCTGCCTTGTAAATTGAGTAAGTGTTAGAACCAGTTGCTTTGAAATCATATTCCCAGACTATATCTCCAGTCTCATTTACTTCCACTAAACAAGCTGATTTGAAAACTCCCATCCGATTATTATTAGGTAAAAGGTCACTATCTCCCCACCACCCCCTGAAATACTCCACAGGACTAATCCATTCCCATGAAACGTTAGCATATTTTTTATCTATATCAATTGTTATTTCCAACAATCTGGAATGATGATTCAAAACATTTGTTTGATTATGTTCATCATTATCGAAAAGCATGAATTTGTTGTCAGCTATTTTCTCCAAAGCATGAGCATGGTAAAAAAGAATATCTTTTTCATTTCCATTCAGATCAAATAGTGTAAAATTACTATATTCTCCAAGACTCCAAAGAAGTTCACCAGTTTTATGATCAATTTTATAAAATGTATTAAGATTTCTGGAGTTTAAATAAATACAATCTTCATCTTCGTCGTAGAAAACTGTGTTTGAATGGGTCACGTCTCTATAAGAACCTTCCATATCCTCATAAGGGCACCACTGTGTATAATTAACAAAACTTGTACTATTTACATTCCAGAGTTCTGTTCCATTTTCAGAAAATTCAATAATTCTATCAAATAGATATACATCATTGTTTATTTCAATATTTTCTCCAGATAAAGCAAAATAGGTATTATTCGCATAATTTTTCTCATAATCGTGATGTCCATTGAAATTTAAATGTTGAGTAGTGTTAGTTTCAATATTAAATAGACATGCTCCTTCTGTATCTCCATACAAGATGGTTGTGGAATTGATGAATTCTGCTGCATAATTAGCTAATGGTCCTCCTGTTTCTATCTCCTTAGAGAAATAGAGATTACCTTTCAAGTCAGATATGACTAGAGTCCTGTTAATTATATTCCAAGTAACCGCATCATGGCGTTCAATTACAAACAAATTAAAACCTCCAAAACTTCCAATTGAGTCTGTTTGATCTATCTTGACTAATTCAAGAAAATACTCGTGTTTTGTGTTATTAATTTGATAAATACCTTGAACAACACAGGTAGAAATGAGAAGTAAGGTAAAAAATATATAAGTTAAAGTTCTCTGGGTTGGAAGGTAATTCATAGAACCTTTAGACAATAATGAGTATAAGATTTTTATTATTTGGTCTTCTAAAGTTTAACAGAATTTTGTTTTTAATATTACTATTATCAAAACTGCCAAAATTGGAATGAACACAGTTTCTATTAACTTGGAACCTCTTTCTAGTGAAACTACAAAATAGATTCATTTACTTAAACTATGGAAACAGCCTTTAATATTTATTGTTAGATAAAAACTTGGTTTAAAATTGTAAAGTGAGTAATAGCTAGAATTTAAAAAGTATCGTTATCTTTGTTTTTTCAACAATGAGCGAATCAAATCAATCTTCAAAAAAAGCTAATAATTTAGTTAAGGAGAAAAGTCCTTATCTCCTCCAACATGCTTATAATCCCGTGAATTGGTTTCCTTGGGGGGAAGAAGCTTTTCAAAAAGCAAAAAATGAAAATAAACCTATTTTTTTGTCTATAGGATATTCAACATGTCATTGGTGTCATGTTATGGAAAAAGAATCTTTTGAGGACGAGGAAGTAGCGAAGAAATTAAATGATAATTTTATAGCAATAAAAGTCGATCGTGAAGAAAGACCTGACATCGACAGTATTTACATGAATGTAGCACAAATTACTAGTGGTAGAGGAGGTTGGCCATTAACAATTTTTATGACATCAGAAAAACAACCTTTCTTTGCAGGAACATATTTCCCAAAAACAAGTCGTTTTGGTATGACTGGTTTGCTAGAGATCTTAGATCAGATTTCTTCTGTATGGAAAGAAAAAAGGACTGAAATTATTGAAACAGCTGAAAAAATAATAGATGTTCTACAAAAAGCAGCTAGTCCTTATCAAACTGAATACAATGGAGATGAACTGATTATTCGAGCATTTGATGAGTTAGAGAATAGATTTGATGAGAAGCTAGGCGGTTTTGCAACTGCTCCAAAATTTCCAAGTCCACATAATCTGATTTTTTTGCTAAGGTATTGGAAAAGGTTTGGTGACAAATTAGCTCTTTCAATGATTGAAACGACTTTACAAAAAATGTATCTAGGAGGTGTTTTTGACCACATAGGATTTGGTTTCCATCGTTATTCTACTGATAGGGAATGGTTAGTTCCACATTTTGAAAAGATGTTATATGATCAGGCAATGTTAACTATTGCTTACATAGAAGCCTATCAAGCAACAAAAAAATCAACATATAAACAAACTGCTCAAGCAATTTTAAAGTATGTACTTAGAGATATGACCTCTCTAACTGGTGCTTTTTATTCTGCTGAAGATGCAGATAGCGAAGGAGTAGAAGGTAAATTCTATGTTTGGAAAAAACAAGAAATCAAGGATCTTTTATCAGAAGATGAATTCAAACTCTTTACAAAATACTTCTATTTAGAAGAAGAAGGTAATTATCTAGAAGAAGCTACAAAAGAAAAAACAGGAAATAATATTCTCCATCTCAAAGGATTTCCATCTTCCGATGAGAAAAGCAAATTGGAGGATATTAGGAGAAAATTATTTGAAACAAGAGAAAAGAGAATTCATCCTCTAAAAGATGATAAAATTTTAACAGATTGGAATGGCTTGATGATTACAGCTTTAGCTAAAGCAGCACGAGTATTTGATTTACCTCAATATGAAGAAGCAGCTAAAAAAGCAGTTGAGTTTATTTTTTCTAAGCTCATGAATTCCCAAGGAAGATTGATTCACAGATTCAGAGAAGAAGCTGCAATTCCTGCAAATCTTGATGATTATGCTCTCTTAATTTGGGGACTACTTGAATTATATGAAACTAGTTTTACTGTAGATTATCTTGAAAAAGCTCTTAACTTGAACAGAACTGTTATTAAACATTTCTGGGATGAACAAAATGGAGGATTTTATTTTACTCCTGATGATGGTGAAAAACTTCTAGTTAGAGAAAAATTGACCTATGATGGAGCTATACCTTCTGGAAATTCTGTAATGATGTTGAATCTTTTGAAATTAAGTCGTATATTCTCTCTACCTGACTTGGAAGAAAAAGCAGCTGCCTTGATGGCTGTCTTTGCAAAACAAGTCTCTAAAGCTCCTTCTGCATTTGCTTTCCTTATTTCAAGCTTGGATTATGCAATAGGTCCAGCATATGAAGTGGTTCTAGTCGGAAAATTGACTGATGATAATCATAAAGAAATACTAAATGTTTTGAATACAGAATTCATCCCCAATAAAGTGGTTATCTATAAAAATACAGAAGAAACTGAAAAGATAGAAAATGTTCTGAATCATCTGAAAGAATTTAAAACTCAAAAGAACAAGACAACAGCTTATGTTTGCGAACAATTTTCTTGTCAGAGACCTACTACAGATACTGATTTGTTGAAAAGCCAACTAGGATTATAAGGGTAAATAAAAGGTGAATATTATATCATGAAAATAATACTTAATCTCACAGATTTTGATAACTTAAAGAAGGAAAATAGATTTGAAATAAGGAAATATGAAGAAGATGTAACAGCTCTCAGAAAAGATTGGAGTAGAATTGAAGACGCTATTATTACAAGAGTTTCTTCACTATTACCTTTTAAAGAATTTACAGAAGAAATAACTGTTTCAATTGTTGATCCTGATATAGAAGAACAGTCTGAAAACACAATTACAGTAGATCCTATCTATACAACAGAAACTGAAGCGTTTGTTTCAAAAGTTTCACATGAGGTACATGGTCTTCTATGCCACAACTTAAGCAAGTATGACGTTGATGCAATAAATGAAGAAGATAAAGGTATTGTCAGAACATTGGAGACTATCCAAATAGAAGGAATAGGTGACCATATCGACATTGAATATTTTATAGAAGAAACAAGTCATAAATTCCTAAATGAGGGATATAAAACCCAATTTAAAGCAACATTAGATAATATATCAAAAACATTCGTGAAGTTAGATTCAATTTTACGTAAATTTACTCAAAATATGTCCCAAAGTGAAAGACTAGGAGAAGAATTGAGAGAATTTACCCCTCCCTATGGAAATCCTATAGGGTATTATATGACGAATTTGATTATTAAGAATTCATTTGTTGAAGAAATGCTGAGAGACATCGGAAATCCTTTTTCATTTTTTAAATTGTATAATAAAGCTGTATTAAAAGACAGGGAAGATATACCTTCTTTTTCCTCAGAAACTATAGTTTTAATGAACAAGCTAGAAAAAAAATACATCAATGAAGAAAAAACGGATTAATAGGTTAATTCTCTTTTCTGAAATATGAATAATGCTCCAGTTAAAGCAACTAAGCCAATCCCAAATAATATGAAGAAATCTCCAACAGGAAATACTAGCGGATCTAGTTGATAGATACTTCCAGCAGCCATATAATGAAATACTGACAAATATTGTAACCATGATACACTCTCCACCATACCACCTATTCTCACAATGATGAACATACCTAAGACAATAGCAGCAGAAGCTGAAAGAGCTTTTCTTGATTCCAAGAAAATTGAACCACAGAGCAAAGATATAGCACCTAAAGCAAAAAACCACATCCATACTCCAATTACTGAATAAGTCAATGTCACGTAATTAATCGTAACATCATACCCTGTTGCTGCTAGTGATACTGTGGATATATATGCTAATAAAAGTATAATAACTGGATACAGAAGATTATAGGTCAAATAAACAAGGAATTTCTCAAGAAGATACTTCCACCTGGGGATTGGAAGGCTTAGTGACATATCTAAAGTCTTCTTATCTACTTCTGTTGTTATCATTCGAGAAGGAAAGAAAATAACTATAAATAATAAAATCATCTCAAGCCAGATGAAAATGTACATATAAAACATCCCCTCCCATTTACTTATATCTACCAAACCTAAACTACCTAGAACAGCTTGGTAAGCAGGATTTTCTAAAATGGTTTTAAAAACCTCTGAAGCAGATTTTAATTGAGGCCAAATACCTGCAATTAGAGGTATGATTAATCCCATAATTAAAGGAGGGATGATTCCACTTTTCCAATTCTTTCTTAGATTTTTTAGATAAACTCTAAACATAATGACACCTATTGGTAGTAGTGAAGAAAAATCTCCTCAAGATTAGCATCTTCAATTGTCAACCTTTCAATCTTATATTTTGACAATGTTTTTAATAATTCATTGATATTTTCTTTTAATTGTAGTTTGAATACAGTATCATTTAATTTTTCAACATTCATAATGTATGGTAAATCTTCAAAGAAAGATATTTCTGGAATTCTTTCTTTTGAAAATTGAATGTGAATATTCTGAAGGAATTTGGTTCTTAAATCTTTGATGTTTTCAACTAAGACAATTTGTCCTTCTTTAATAATCGCTACTCTATCACAAATTGCTTGCACTTCAGAAAGATCATGAGAACTTAAGAAAATAGTTGTACCTTCTTTCCGTAATTCCTTCAGAATCTGATGGAATTTTGAAGTCATGAGAGGATCTAATCCAGATGTAGGTTCATCAAGTATTAGCAGTTCAGGTTTCGAAGCTAAAGCTGCAATAACCCCTACTTGCTGTCTGTTTCCTGAAGATAAGGTTCTAATTTTCAGACTAAGGTCAACTCTAAAATTTTTTTTCAATTTTTTAAGAAACTTCTCATCTACAGGTCTAAAAAAACCATAATATTTTATGAGTTCATTACCTGTGAAATTGTCATAAAGAGCCATATCACCGGGGACATAACCTATCCTCTTTCTAATAGCAAGAGAATCTTTATGATGGTCTAGACCAAAAACAGTTATCTTTCCTTCTTGAATATTTAAATAATCTAAAATAGCTCGCATAGTAGTGGTTTTTCCTGCACCATTAGGTCCTAAAAATCCAAAAATTTCGCCTTTATTGACACTAAAAGAAACATTCTCAGCACCAGTGACTTCTCTACCTAAAGTTTTAATTCTCAAATCTATTTCTTTACCATAGATTTTCGTTAAATTAGATACTTGTAAGATTACATCTGAAGACATCTATTTTCAAGACGTTTGGAATTTAAACATTTATAAATTGTTATTTATCGCAACATCCTTGCTGTTAACAATAGTTTTATTAGATAAATTGCCTTAATTTTCTCTTGAACTATGGGGGTTCAAATATTATGATAAAAAAAACAATTTACTCCTTAGTAGTTACAGCAATTTTATTAGGAGCAATAGTACCTCTGAATACAAAAGCTATTGATCATAGTTTAATTTGGCATTCTAGCCTTGATGATGAGACGATTGCTTGGAGAATATACGATCAATTTCTGTTTAATACAGCAGATCCACCAACTTTAGCTGGAGAAGATTTGTTTGAAGGTAGTGTTTTAGCTTTTGAAATCAATGATACTTTACCAAAACTTTACCATGAAGTCTATGAGGCTTCTCACCCACCTCAATTTTTGAAATTATTCGTAAATTATAATGAAGTATCTTTCTATGATATAAATGATAACACAGAACCTTCTTTTGCTTTACAATTTCTAGTTATCCCTTATGTATTCCATAATGCTGCTTCTGGACTAGATGAGAACATAACCCAATTCTTAGAATATAGAGCAATTACTAATCCTAATATTACTTCAATAGATTACTACATATCTGGTGGAAACTATGTAACTGTTACTATTTACAATGATTATTTAGATTCGTTCCAAGTTACATACAATAATAATACCGGAATCTGTTCTAACTTCTTTATTGAAGATGATTTTGGAGAAATGTTTGGTCAACTTGATATTTGGGAGTCTGGTATTGACGATGCAGGTGTAGTTATAGATAATACTCTTAACTTTCATCCAAATTTAGGTGCAGGAACTATACTTTCTTGGAAATATACTGAAATTACTTATGAACCAGGTGTTATTGACAGAATGGAAGTTAACAATGTCACATTAGAAGTGGGTCATGTATTTAGTTTTGAATATAACCTGTTTCCAACCAATCCACTCGAGTATTATGGCGGAGATTACTCTGATCCAAGTGTTAGCTTCTTCGACGTATTTTTTGAAGGAAATCCGATGGAATGGACACATGTGACTCGTGGTCAATTAGTGCTGTGGGTAACATTAACTAATCCTTTGAGTTGCACTCTTTATAATGGTACAATTATATCAATGGAAGATATATCTCATATTCGAGATCTTAATGATCCTGGCATCGAGAATACATTGACCTCAATTTCGGGTAGTTATATGACACTAAGTTTCAATATCCTTGATGATTCAATGTTATGGTCAGTAGAACTAGAAATTAATGTGAATTCTGGAATCGTTCAAAATCTAGCAATTGATTTGGTTGATTTTGTTCATTTCGAAATGGAATTTGCTCCAGAGAATTCTTCATTATTAATTAATGGAGAGATTAACACACCAAGCGACGAAAATGGAACATGGACTTTATCAGGTTATAATTGGTATTATCTGTTATTCTCTATAATTGCTGTTTTACCTATAATTAGAAGAAGAAAAAGATAATCTCTTTTTTTTCATTTTTCTTTTAATCGATTTTCTATTCGAGCAATAGCTTCTTGAAGAGTTTCTAATTTGTGTGAAAACGAGAACCTAACATATTTTTGTGCATCTTGATTATTATCTCCTTTTTGAAAAAAACTTGAGCCTGGAACAGTAGCAACACCTTGATTCTTTACCAAAAAATCAGCAAACTCCGCATCACTTTTACCGAATTCTGAAATATCAGCTAAAAGATAATATGCACCTTTAGGCTCTATTGGATTCAAACCTAATTTTCTCAAATTTTCTACTAAATAATCTCTATTGGTTTGATATCTCTCCTTTAAATTCATATAATATTCATCTTCTAGTTCAAAGGATTTCAAGACTGCATGCTGAAGGAGTGATGGTGAGCATATGGTTAAGTAGTCATGTACTTTTCTTACTCCACTCATAAGTTCCCTCTCAGCTGCAACATATCCTATCCTCCATCCAGTAATAGAAAAAGTCTTACTAAAACCAGAAATAGTTATTGTTTTGTTAAACATATCTCCAATACTTGCAGGACTTATGTGTTTTAAATTATCATATATGATATATTCATATATTTCGTCAGTAACTGCTATCAAGTCATTGTCATTACAAATATCAGATAAAACAAGAAGTTCTTCTTTTGAAAAAACCTTTCCACTAGGATTGTGAGGTGTATTAATAAAAATAGCTTTAGTTTTATCAGTTATACTTTGTTTTAACTTTTCTTCATCGATGTTGAAATTAGTATTTCCCAGTTGTACGAATACAGGTTTGGCTCCACTAAGGTACGTTAAAGGTACATAATTTTCATACCAAGGTTCAAAGATAAGAATTTCATCTGAAGGATTGAGTATAGCTAGGATACTACTTGCTATCGCCTCACTAGCACCGCAAGTTATTGTAATTTCATCCTCTGAGTCATATAGGATGTTATTATAATTTTCAAGTTTTTCTGAGATTTTTTCTCTCAAATCTTTTCTCCCATAGGTGACAGAATATTGGTGTTCATTGTCCTTCAAAGCTTCATCTAGACCTTCTAATAAAATTGAAGGCGGAGAATAGTCTGGCATTCCTTGAGAGAGATTTATTGCATCATGTTCTATTGCTTTTCTTGTCATTTCACGAATTACAGACTCTTGAAATAAATTGATCCTATTAGCTAAATATTTCATCAAATTTTAATTAATAAACTACTATAAATAAACTACTTTACCTATCTCAATACTCCGAGGATGTCAAAAAGGTGTCAAAGTTTTATACTTTTCCCCTTACTGAGTAACTGAGTTATCTATAATTTTTCAACAATTTTTTTAACGTCCTGTTCTATTGTTTTGGCATCCTCTTCTATCGTTTTTTCAATAACCTTGAATTCTCTGACTGTGAAGCGTCGTAAGATGTATTCTACAATTAATGCTACAAAAAGTGTGATGATAGTTCCATAGAAAGCTACTTGTTGGGTAGTAAACTGATAATACATGGATGCAATGAAAATTACCGATAGAATTGAGATGTTAATTCCAAGGATGACACGGTTTCCCCTATACTCCTTCGCACGTCGAAAATGAGAAATTAAAACGAAGAGATAGATGATGATAAAGATGGAACTAGTGATAGAAGCGATTTCTCCCACATTAAAAACTATTGCAAAAACAAGAGCTAAACCTGCTGTAATATATAATCCTTCTGTTGATTTAAACCATACTTTTCTTTCAAAAAATTCAGGTAATTCTCCATCCTTGGCTAAAGAATAAGCAATATTTGCCCCACCATAAATTGTCGCATTCAATGCCGATGATATGGAGAAGAGTGCTCCGATAGATATCAATAAATAACCAAAATTCCCCAATAATGGTTTTGCTGCTTCAGCTAGAGCGTTTTCTTGAGCAGCGATTAAATCTTGGATTGACAGATTACCCACAGCAGTGATTGCCACCAAAATATATACAATAGACACAATTATTATGCTCAAATAAATTGCTCTAGGAACGTTTTTCTTGGAATTTTTGATATTTTCTGAAGCGTTTGTTATGAGACCAAATCCCATATATGAAAGAAAGAAAATCACTGAGGCATGTAAGGTCCCGGATATATGGGAGCTATCTGTACTAGGAATTATATTCCCGACGTTTAAAGTTATTAGCCCTGCAATTATAAAAACTACCAGAATGCTAAGTTTAATTAAAACAATAAAGAATTCTACTTTTCCGACTGCTTTACTCCCAAAGAAATTTAATGCTGTGAAGATAATGATCAAAATCCCTTCAACAATAGCGAAATTTAATGTAGTAGAGTTAAAATTCAATAGTGGCAGTAAATATCCTGCAAAACCTTTTAGGAATAAGGCGATTGAAACTACATTTATCATCCATATCAATATACTAAGGGCACCAGTGACTATATTATCTCCAATACCTTTTAAAATAAATGCAATAGGTCCAGCATTTGATCTAATTGCGGATCCCATCCTTGCATAGGAATATGCAACAATCATTGCATAAAAAGCAGATAAAAGAAAAGCGAACGGAAGATTCTTACCAGCAATTTCTGTTCCGAGTCCAAAAATCGAAAAAATGCTTGCACCAATCATTGTTCCAACTGCCATTGAAATAGCTTCAACTAGCGACATTTTTTTAGGTGCAGGATTATCAGCCATCTAAAATAGAGAGCTTTTTTGAATTTTTTAAATTTTTTGCAGTTACTTATCTCTGTTTTTCAAGGTATGTATGAATTAGAATGAGAAACCGCATTGTGTATTTCATCTTATAAACATTAAGAGCTATTAGATTTATAAATATAATAAATTTAATCATCAATAGTGTAGAACTCAGTTTTCTTGATATTTATCAAACCAAGCATGGAGAGATCTTCTACTCGATCAATAAATGTTAGAAAATTCATTGATTCTTCAGCCTTAAAATAGATGTCAAGAAGAGTTTTGTATTGATTACCTATACAATATGTTAGTAATTTCTCATAAGTAAAGAAATCTTTTCCTGAGAGATCATCTTTTATAGATGGCCATTGTCTCCTGAAAGAAGCATACGATTTCAAAGATGCTAAGGGGAATGAACTTTTAGCATGGAGTATCATATCTAGCTCCATAATGGTTTCTCCAGTCGTTCCTGTAGGAATTTTTGGATCTAAGTAAGATAACATGTATGAAAGCATCTCTTCGTCAAGAATCACTACAGACTCGAGAATTGAAGCTATCTGTTTTAACCAATCTTCCGCTATTTCAAGATCAATATTTCTGTTTAACTTAACTTTTATATCTATAAATTGAAGATCAGAAGAAATTTCTAAAGTATAATCCTCTTCTTTTTCTGAAGTTTGAAAACGTGTTTGTCTTAATCTGTCAATTATAGTAAATTCCTTTATATTTTTACCTTTGAAATCTTTTTCTAGAGATAGCTTTACTGTTTTAAAATCTACTCTTTTAGGAACAGGTATTTGCATAGAGGAAATGTCTTGTTTAGAAACATCATCCCCAACCTTGACAGGAACTTGAGACCTCACAACCATATTTCTGTCCACATAGAGAATATTCGCATTCAATTTTTCATCTGCACAAGGATGGATATCTACGTATTCAATGTAACCTCTTTCATCGACACTATGGTGTAGTGAAGGTAAAACAAACAAAATCCTTGTTTTTCGGCAAATATTGCATTCATAGTCGATTTTTCGTCTGCCAGATTTATTACTCAATGAATGAGACCTCAAAGGTGTTATGATACTGTGAAATTGTTTGGTAAATATTAATGTTTTCTTTCTATTATAACAAACCACTAAATATACGATGCAAAATACTTAAATTTCCTTAGTTATTGCAAATTCCATGGATGCTCAACAGTTTTTTCTCCTAGTTTATTACGCTCTACTTTTTGGCTTACCAGTTCTAATGTGTAATGCATTTGCAAATCTTAGCAAATTCATTCCACTTTTAGGAACACCAGTTGATTTTGGTAAAGATTGGAAAGATGGAAGGAGAGTTTTTGGAGATCATAAAACTTGGAGAGGGATAATTGCTGGAATTATTGCAGGAACAGTTACAGGCGTTTTAGTTTGGTATTTATGTTACTTTAAATATCATATGTTCCAAATCAATGTAATCTATGAATCTTGGAATGTAGAAACACCAACAGGTTATCCTGTTTATCCCTGGTATGTAGGTTTCTTTATGAGTATAGGGGACCATGCTGCAGATTTAGCAGGTTCTTTTATTAAACGTAGAATGAATATTAAATCTGGTGGAGCTTTACCTTTATATGATCAAGGATCTTGGATGGTCACTGGAGTGCTTCTAGCTTTGCCTTTTACATGGGGGGCAGTTCATGTCTGGTTCTACTTTATAGTTTTGATAATTGTCACACCTCTGCTACATTTCGTTGTAAATATAGCTGCTTACTGGTTGAAAATAAAGGATGTTTGGTACTAACGTACCAACTTTTTTATATTTGAAAAATCACAACATATTTATTCGCATCTGAACTAAAAATATTGTTGGAAGTTTTGTTTCATGAATCCGGAAGATGAAGCGATACTATTTCAAGAAACATTTGATATCATATTCCAAGAAAGCATGGATATGATCTTTGTTGTAGATAATGATGGTGTTATTCTGGATTCCAATATTCAAGCTCTTAGATACTTAGGTATGACTTTAATTAATATTCAAAAACAAGAATTAAGAAAATTTGTGAAAGAATCTAAGAGATTTAAAACCTTCCTTGAAGAAACACTAGAACAAGGATCTAAAAATGGTCAATTTACATTTATTACAAAGAATAATACTGAAATTCCTTTTCATGTGTCTGCTACTTTGATAAAAACAGAATCTTTCAGTTATTCTGTTCTTTTGTGCAGAGATATTCAAGATCTAATTGATGTAGCTACTCAAAGAAGATTTTTCTTCGAACTTTTCCAACACGACATATTAAATAATCTTCATGCAGAAATTGGTTATCTTGATTTTTTCAAAAGACTCAAGAATGATAAACAATGGAAAGGAGAGACAGCTGAACAACTATTAGAAAAAATGAGGGAATTAATGGTTAGGTCTATTTATCTTATTCAAAATGCTAACATTAATTTGTTACTTCAAGAAGAAAGACCTTTATCGAAACAAAAGGTCAAAGATGTAATCAATTATAGTATCGGGTATCTTAAGAATTTCTTTGCAAATCAAATCTTAGCAGAAGTTACTCATATGGAGGACATAATCATTTTGGGAGATGAATACCTTTACAGGATTTTTGTCAACTTAATAGTAAGAATGTTAGAGTATACTGATGAAAAAGTACATGTAGAAATTTATGTAACCAAACCTCGAAGAGACAAAGTAAATATAAAATTGCAGTTTGAAGGAATTATACTCTCTTCAGATGCAAAAACTGAGATTCTTGAAATAGCAGCTTTGGATAGAAAAAAACTTGATGTAGCGGTGACACAAAGTATGTTAGAAAGATATGAAATGCAACTGCAAATCGAGTCTGTAAAAAGATTAGGAACAATCGTTGGAACTAGAATTACTATATCAGCACCAATTTTTGAACTTGAATAAGCAATACCACAAGTTAGGTTTTTATATTAATATCATGAATATTTGCACATGATTGAACTTCCAGAAGCACTAGCTTTAGCAAAACAGATTAATGACGTACTTGTGGGTAAGAAAATAAAAAATGCTATAAGAGGTTTCACACCACATAAATTTCTGTTTCCAATGGATAAACATAATCTGCCTGAGCATCAGTATCAAGGATCTTCTTCTGTCCAATTAGGTGAAGAAAACAAAGGAGAGGTTTTTACTAACAAATTAAAAGGTAAAATAATCCAGAGAAGCTGGGGAAATGGGAACATAATCTTTATCCAGATGGATGATGATTATATTCTCACATTAGGCTGTGGAGGACAAAAAATTATCTATCACGAGAATGATAAGAACTTACCAAAAAAACATCAACTATTCATCGAATTTGAAGATGGTACTTATTTTACAGTTACAATTTCAGGATGGGGGGAAGTAAGATTATTCGAATCCAAGTATATAAATCAACATCCTCATGTTGGCTATGATAAACTAGATCCTCTTTCTGAGGAATTTGCTTTTGAGAAATTTAATGAGTTAATTGATACTCTTCCAGAAAAAAGAAAATGTGGTGCAAAGTATTTCTTCATAACTAAACCAGGTTTACGAGGGATAGGAAATGGAGTCATTCAAGATATCTTCTTTTTAGCTAAGATCCATCCTGCTAGAGAAATGAAATCGTTAAGTAAAGAAGAAAGGAAACTTCTCTATGATACTACTCGAAAGGAACTCAATGAAATGGCTATTAAGGGAGGAAGAAGTACAGAGAAAGATCTGTTTGATAATAATGGTGGTTATCAAAGTAAGCTCTATAGTAAAACAGCTGGAACTCCATGTCCAAATTGTGATACGTTGATAGAAAAAAAAGCATATCTTGGTGGTTCAATTTATTTCTGCCCTATATGTCAGAAAGAAAATTAACTGTATAGTTGTAATTTTCTCCATTGGAAACATCCCTACTCCCTTCTTAATAAGAACCCCATTTAATAAGAGGGTTTACAAGAAGGTAGGAATTTACATGTGTAAGGCAATAAATTCTTGTCTTTTGCAAATAAGGCAATAAATTTAATAGCTCTATTTAATTCTTAAAGATATGAATCTTCGCACAGACGCTAGCCTTCTAACAAACAAAAACATAAACCCAAAAATTTACGAAAGAAAGTTTTAAGAAAACTAGAGCGAAGTTCTAAATCCAGTTATACCTTTAACGATTTCTTTGATAGTCCTAAAGTAACTCTAATTTTTAAAGATCAGTAAGTTATTTTTATTGTTGTTCTGTGTACAGGTGGAATTCTTTCGATAATACATCTTATTGGATGGATAAGTATGGAAGGGTGGTCAGTTCAAGCTATTTGGAGTGTTGCAAGTGTAGTTTTAGGTGGTATTAATCAATTTTTTCTTCTTTTTGCTCTTCTAAGTATTATCTTTCTTTCGATTAGAAGTAGAAAATCTTTTGAAAAAAGATCAGATGCTTAAACAATCGAATACTGCGGAAAATTGATTCGGTTTTAAAAACAAGTTGCATTTTTTGTGTCTAAATTTAGAACTGTTCAGATAATTTGGATAAGCTGCTTATTTTCCAAAATTTCAGAGGTTCTAACGATAATCTTATAAGATACTCGAACTCAATACAATCAACATATAAATTTGGATGCGTCCAAATTTTCTCTGGCTGGCTAGAAGTGGGTATTAATGTCTGATAAGAAATACTTGATTGATATGCATGAGAATGGAGTTCTTACCATCATTCATATCTATGCAGGTAGTAAAGCTCACAGGTTTCTAGCTGATATGGGGATACATGATGGGGAAAAAATTAAAGTAATTAAGAATGATTCAGGTCCAGTGATAATAGAAGTAAAAGGAACACGTGTAGCTTTAGGGCGGGGATTAGCAGCGAAAATTGAAGTGAATTAGGATTTGTTTTTATGCCTAACAAACGTGGTCATCACCATAGAAGAGGAAGACCTTCAAGAAAGAGAAAAAAAGGTTTTAGACGTAAACAATTTAACAAATTTAAACAAAGAATAAGTCATCATTTTCGCACTCAGTGGAATAAACAATTTACTGGATTTAAAAAAGAATTTAGAATGCATTTTCGTACTCATATGCGAAGACATATTTATAACGATCATTCGATTGAACATAAGATAGCTTTTCTTGGTAATCCTAACGTTGGTAAATCCTCGTTGTTCAATCTTCTTACAGGTTCGCACCAGCATATTGGTAATTGGCCTGGAAAAACAGTAGAGAGAAAGGAAGGTCATTTTATTCTTTCTGACGAATATTTCTCATTAATCGACTTACCAGGTGCTTACTCTCTTGCTGCTAGATCTGAAGAAGAATTGGTTACTCGTCAATATATTGTTCAAGAAAAACCTGATTTAGTATGTGTAATTGCAGATGCTACAAGATTAGAAAGAACCTTATTTGTAGCACTTCAAGTGATGGAATTGACCTCAAACGTTGCTATCATTATAAATATGAAAGATATCGCAGAAAAAGAATGTCTTGATATTGATACTCAACTTCTGCAAGAGAAACTAGGAGTTCCGATTCTTTATGTTTGTGCATATGATATTTTGGATATTCTGAGAATAAAGAAATTTATCTATGATTCCTTACATACAGATAAATACCACTTTAATCCTGCGAATGTAGTCTATCCTCCAAAAATTGAATTTATGATTAATAATATTTCAAAACAAATTGAAGCAAGAGAAACCATGTTGAGTTATCCAACTAGATGGTTAGCTTTCAAAATACTAGAAGGAGATTCTTTAGTAAAGGAAGAAATATCTCAGGAATTTGATTTATCTAATCTTGAAGAAAAAATAGAAAATTTGGCAAGGATAGAACAATTTGATCCATCTGTTGAAATTTCTAAAAGAAAATATGGTGCTTTACATAATATAGTAAATGAAGTTACTGAAGGAGGAGAAGCATTTGAAGTAACAGTAAGTGATAAAATTGATAAAGTTCTAATTCACAAAATCTATGGGTATCCTGTTCTCATAGCAGTATTTGCAGTATTTTTCCTAATAACATTTTATGCTACATCTCCTATAATACGTGGTTTAGAATGGATTTTTACTCAATTCTCAGATTGGACAATGAATTCGCTTGTTAGTATCAATAGTCCTCCATTCTTGAATAGTCTATTAGTTAATGGAATCATAGCAGGAATTACTGCTGTTCTTTTATTTGTACCTATCATCTTGATTTTCTATACACTAATTGCAGTTCTAGAAGATTCAGGTTATTTAGCAAGGTCCGCATATTTAATGGATAAAGTGATGGGTAAATTCGGGATGCAAGGTTCAGCTTTTCTAAGTCTTATTATGGGATTTGGATGTAATGTTGCAGGTATAATGGCAACAAGAACAATCAGAAATAAAAAAGACAGAACAACGATGATTATTGCTAACTCTTTTATTCCTTGTGCTGCGAGATTAGGTGTTATAGCGTTTCTAACTAGTATATTCTTTCAACCTTGGTTAGCAGCAATAATCATGTTACTTCTTTATGGAGTTAGCTTATTACTAGTTTTGTTAACAGCTTTTCTCTTTAGAATCTTTTATGAGCATGAAGATCCAATTCCCTTGATCTTAGAACTACCAGATTACAGAAGACCAAGATTCAAGAATGTCATGAATCTAACTTGGGAACGAGGTGGTATCTTCCTTAAGAAAGCTGGAACTTTTATTTTTATAGCTTCCCTCTTTATATGGTTTCTCAGTAATGTACCTTTTGTCAAACCTACTGAAAGTGAAGTTCTCCTTTATGTTCAAATGAGCCCAATTTTAGTGACCAAATTATCAATAGCTGAATATATCGGCAGAGGATTACAAGTAGTTACAATGCCTTTGTTTGGCTTTGATTGGAGAATGACTGTTCCGTTAATCTTTGGAATACCGGCAAAAGAAACTATAATCTCAGCTTTGACAATACTTTATCCAGGTGGAATAACAGCTACGACTTGGAAAGTATCACAAGTTATATCCTTCTTGCTTTTTCAATTAACTTATGCTCCATGTTTTGCTACGATTGCAACAATTAAATCTGAGACTAAGAGCTGGAAACTAACAATAGTAGGTATATTTTATCCACTAGCAATAACCATTATACTAACGGTAATTGTTTATCATGTATTAGCACAATTTGTTTGAGGTTAGAAAAATGAACTCATGTGAAGAACCAGCTGATGAACTATCTTTCTGGACTAAGATAAAAAGGCGATTTGTGAGATTTTTCATATCTAGAGGAAATTGCAATGAATCGTGTGATTCTTGTGCAAAATGTCCGTGGCTTGATGAAGAAAAATATACGTTCGAAATAAAAAAAAGAAAAGAAGAGAATTAGTGTCCTGTTTTACTTGTAAATCTGAAACTTTTGGATCTTATAGGAGCAACCATACTTCCTATACCCATCATACCTACAGGTTGTCGCAGTTCTTTTCCAACGTCAACCTCTTTCAAAAATCTAGGTATTTCATCTGTAAATCGCATATTCTTTGCAGAACCAATAATTTCTCCGTTTTTGATTATGAAAAGTCCATCTTTTGACATACCAGTGATTGATCCAATTGGTGGGTTTACGAAATTAGTATAATGGAAATTTGTAATTAGTAAACCATCATCAATCTCTGAAATTAATTGTTCTCTTGATTTATCGCCAGGTTGCATGACCATAGCAAACGGGAATCCAATGGTTCGTCCAAAGAAACTAAATCCACATCCTTTCGGTATAGCTCCTAATTTCGATGCATCTAATCTAGAAAAAGAGTAATTTTTCAATACGCCATTTTCAATAACAGGAAATCCGTGAGTTGCCATTCCTTCATCATCTATTGGTCTAGCACTTAACAAATCTTGATTATGAGGTTCATGAATTACAGATATATTTTCATCAAATACTTGTTGTCCAATTCGATCATTCAAGAAACTCCTTCTACTTATAAGTTGCATTGAAGATGTAGCCATTCCTGTCATTCTAGCAATTGTTGAAGCAGCTTGATGATCAAATATAACTTCGTATTCTCTGGGTTCTATAGATGTTGAACCTAGTCCATTTACTGCTCTTTCAGCTACTTCTTTGGATTCTTTCTCCATATCAAGTTTATCGAAATATCTAGCTCCAAAATCGCTATTTGATCTACTTTCTTCTTCCCCTTGTATTGCTTGTGTGTTGAGAGTTGCTACTATCCCTGTTTCTGGAAAAACTAGTTCTATATCAGCAGATGACGAGAATACATTATATCCATCAACTATAAGTAAGTTCCCAGAAACTCCAGTAACCTTTTGATCCATACCTTCTCCTGCAATTATAGCTCCTTCGATTTTATCAGCAATATTATCTGGTTGGATATTTCTAACTTTTGGATCATTTAATTGAAGTTTCGAAAATTTCTGTTCTTCTGTTAACATTCCTGGATACATAGGATCGGGTGGTACTAATTTAGCTACTTTGGTTACATAATCTGCTAAGCTCAGTATGCTATCGTTTGAGAAATCATTTGTGTAGGACGTTGATTTTTGTTTGTTCTTATATACAACAGTCAATTCGAAGCTTCTTTGAAGATCGACATAATTCTGTAATATTTCTGAATTTGAAAATCTAGTTGCATGTTGTTTAGAAATATTAGCATTAACATACCCTTCTGCACCAAGTTCCTTTACTCTTTTAAGTGCAAGTTGAATTAATTCACTCAATAGTTCTTTTTGTTGTTCTAAACTCATAGATATCACCCTGTAAAGATATTCACATCCTTAAATCTGGAATAAGGGCCACCATGAGATACCCACATAGCTTGCATGTGTGGAGCTCCTTTTCCACAAGAAGGACCTAGACCTTCTATTGACCATTCTTGTGTCATCATATCTAATCCACCCCAAAATTCTGGAGTTGCAGCTTGATAGATAGTATTTTTTAGAGGCTGTCCAAGTTCGCCATTTTTGATTTCATATGCTATCTGTACAGCAAATTGGAAATTGATTCTTTTATCATCAATAGAATGAGATTTCCATCCAATACCGTAAATTCCTTCATTGGTCTCAGAAATCAGTTCATCTAAATCTTTTGGTCCTTCAGGATCAGATTCAAGATAGAGATTACTCATACGAACAAGAGGAACTCTGTTGTATCGTGCTATCCTCGCATTTCCGTTACTATGTTCTAATCCAACGATTTTAGCTGTTTGTCGATCAGATTGGTAACCTTTGAATATTCCTTCTCTAACAACATCAAATTTCTTAGTAGCTACTCCTTCATGATCATACTTTTCATGTCCTAAAACATATGGCATTGTAGGATCACAAATAAGATTAACTTTCTCTGAACCATATTTGTAATTGGTTCCAAGTTTATCTAAAGTTAAGAAGCTAGTTCCAGCAAAATCTGCTTCCCATCCTAACACTCTATCTAATTCAGTTGGGTGTCCACAGCTTTCATGAATAGTTAGTCCAAGTTGAAATGGTTCTAAAATGAAGTTAGTTTTTTGTACTTTTGGAGCCTTAGCTTCTGTTGCCAGTAATACTGCTTCTTTAGCGACATAATCAGAAGTTTTTTCAAAATCGAATTTATCGATGTATTCATAACCTCTCATTTCAAATAATCCTTCACTCCGTGATTGGTTATCATTTGCAATTGCAATAACTGAGACATCAGCTCCTGTAAAAAGTTCCTCTTGAGTTATGCGAGTTCCTTCTGAATTTCCATAATCTAAATAAACGTTGTAAAAACTCATCCCGTTGCTTCTAGATTTAATTATATTTCCTTTCTCCATAATTATTTGGTCAGATAATTTTAGAATCTCAATCTTATCTTCGATTGGTATATCGAAAGGATTGACTTTGTAAGGAGTTTTATACTTATCTTTGATTATTGGTTCTTCTGTTAGTTCAATCTTACTCTTTTGAACTTTACTAGTAGCTTCTGCTTCTTTAAGTGCAAGTTGTGCAATTTCATCAACTGTGCTTTCATCAATGATAGAAGTGGATGCGAATCCCCAGGCACCATTTTTAATTACTCTAATACCATATCCTCTATCATTGTAATTCCCACAAGATTCAATTTGTCCATCTCTTGTTGAAACAGTTTCATATTTATAACCAAATACTCTAACTTCTGCAAAAGATGCGCCTCCCTTTTCAGCTTTATCTATAGCTTTAGCTATTAAGTCATCCATGTATTTCAAGAGAAAAAAGATTCGTTACATATAAATTTTTATTGAAACGAAATTAGTAAATTTTTAACTAGTTTTTATTTATTTATGTTTGAATCAGTCTAATTAACATCAAAGTTTGTTTATGTAAAAAACTGATAAATCCTAACAGATTTAAATCTGCTTAGCTTTAGAGATATTATGAATAAAGTTTTTTTGATTTTAAGTAGTGCAGATTCTGTTGTTCATAGAGAACTAAGCTTCCCATATTCTTTCAACTCCAAAACCAAAGGTTGGATGGATCAAGTCAGAGTTATTCTTTGGGGACCTACAGAGAAATTAATTTTAGAAGATTTAGAATTCCAAGAGGAAATTCGAATGTTATTGGATGAGGGAATTGAAGTCTATGCGTGTAAATCTTGTAGTGATCATTTTGAAGTTAGTAAGCAGTTAGAAGAAATAGGTATTGATGTTAGATATGTTGGTTCTTTTGTTTCTGATATGTTAAAAGAGGGGTGGCATCAACTAACATTCTAAGAACCATGGACATACCCTTTTAGAACTGCTTCAGTTGTGACAGTTTTTATGCCTTTCTGTATCCAGTCTTCAATTAATTTAAGAGAATTTTCTTCATTAATCCCTTCTATTGCATCGATTACTAAATAGATCTCTAAATCTCCAAAATTCAATAGACCTTCTATAGCAGTTTTTACACAATAATCAATAGCTACTCCATAAACTACTACTTTTTGTGGTTTTATTTTACTAATAAATGTTATAACATTAGGATTTGAGAAGCCATCAAAGGTTGTTTTTCTAAAAATAATAGGTCCTTTAGATTCTAAAATTTGATCGATTTTCTCCTCAGGGTATGTGATTGGATCTATCCAGTTAGTTAACTCTGATCTTGTCTCCAAAATCTTCTCTTGTCCTGAATCATTCTGCATACAATGGGGAGGGAAAGTTTCATTAAAATCAGGATTGTCCTTTTCTATCTCGGGATCTACTTCAGAATGATAATCTACAGTACCTAAGATACGAATTCTATTAATATTCGCAAACTGAGTTAATTTCTCCAAGTTTTCTTTAAGATTCTCCGCTCCTTTTACATACAATTTGCCATCTGGATCCATAAAATCTCTTTGTGTATCAACATCCCAAAAAATAACTTCAGTTCTCATTCTTATCACCTAGTAATATGATATAAGATACTTAAAAACATTTTATTTAAACATTTTTTACTTTTTTCACTTTCCCTTAAGTTTTGGAATGATTTCTCTTAACATATCTCCAGAAATTACACCTGATCTGACAATCTTTGGAGTTTTACCTGAAATATCAAGAATTGTTGAAGGTTTGCCTAATTCTGTAGGACCTCCATCGATTAAACAAGGAATCTTTCCTTCAAAATACTCTAGAACGTTTTCTGCTGTTTTAGAATCAGGTTGTTCGGAAATGTTAGCACTTGTAGCAGCTAGAGGAGTATAAGCTAGTTTAATTAGTTGTTGAACGATATTATTTCTTGGCATTCTTACACCAACAAAATTAAGTTTTGAAGTAACTACTTCAGGGACACTTCTGTTTTTTTCTACAATTATGGTTAATCCTCCTGGCCAGAAACGTGCTGCAAGTTCAAAAAATAGTGGTTTAATATCCCGTGCTACATCATAGACTTGATTTACTTCAGAGATTAAAACATTGATAGGTTTATTTTTTGGCCTTTGTTTTAATGTATAGATCTTTTCTACTGCTTCAGTATTAAATACATCACATCCTATTCCATATATTGTATCTGTTGGAAAAGCAATTACCTGTCCATCTAATACATAATTTGCAGCGTCACGAAGTTTGTTAAGATTGAGTTGGTATTCATTTAGTGTAATTATCTCTGTTTCCATTTTCATCAACTCTGTTATAATAATAGTAATAAACTGCCTTAAATCTTATGCTCTCTTGAAATTTGGTTTGAAGATAATACTTATTTTAAGAAAAATGAGAGGTATATAGAGAATTATGCCAAATGAAAATAGCAAAACGATTTTACTAGCTGCTCCAGGGAGTGGTATTGGTAAAATAATCTCCAAACTTCTAATCCAAGATGGGTATTCCTTACTAGGAATAGGAACTGAACACAGTAAAGAATATTTTGATGAACTTAAGTCTCAAGGATTTGATGTATCTTTTTTTATTTGTGACTGTACTGTTGAAAATGAAGTTGCAGAAGCATTTAAAAAAATGAAAGAGTCATATGCAAAGTTAGATGGTATGATACATCTGGTAGGAGGAAGTTTGTATAGTAAAAAAACAACTGAATTAAATTATGAAGAATATAGAAAGGTTATTTCAATAAATCTTGATTCAGCATTTTTGATTGGGAAAGAAACGCTGAAATGGATGCAAACAACAGGTGGAGGAAACATTATTCTCTTCGGTTCAACTACAGGATTTAAACCTTCCAACAAAAAATTACCTTATGGTATCGCAAAAGCTGGCATCCATGCTATGACTTGGTTCTTTACTCAAGAAGGATCAGAATATAAAATTATTACAAATACTATCTCGCCTGGTTATGTAATGACTGAAAGACATATCCAAGAAATCGAGAAAAAGTCTGAAGAAACAGGAAAAGCATTGGAAGAAATACAACAAGGAATACTTCAAAAAAATCCTTTGAATCAAACATTGTATCCTGAAGACATATATCCTTTGATCAAACTCCTTCTAGAAACAAAACATATTCAAGGACAAATAATAAGAGTCGATTCTGGACAAATATTAGGATAAAATTAAGGTTTTTCTCCGCACACAGGGCAAGCTAGACCATACTTAAAAAATATTTGATGATCTTTTTCGCATTCTTTTATTTCGCCATTTGCTATTTTTATCATATTTTCAGCTACTCTTTCCTCAAACTCATCTCTATTTAACCATTCGCCTTCTCTCATAATCTCGTTATAAGGTACAAACAATAAATAACTAAAGGAAATTGGCATAATCCCTTTTGCTTCATGTTCATCAGTATAACTATTTACATTCTTATCAAGCAATTCTATGATCTGAGGTAAAATTTTTCTCATATCATCTATTGTAAATTTGTAAATCACTCCAGGAGCGACAACATTATTTTTAATTTTAATAGGATCTAACCAAGTATGATACCAATCTTCAACTTCTTCAATTTCATTTATTACTAATACTCGATCTTTGTGAAGAAGAGCAGCATAATGAGCAAGAATCCCTCTGATTTTTAAAATATTAAAAAAAGTAAATAATCGATGAGGATATTGAAAACCTTCGTCCTGTAGTTCTTTGAGGACAAGTTGGAATTCGTCATAATATATCCTCGGTATCTGGTAGACCTTTTGTTGTACTCTCCTTCCTTTTTCATTATAAATTATCAAATCCTCTGTATTAAGGAGGTCTAAATCTTCTGATTGTAAGATTTTTAGATTATGATATACTGAACTTAGATGCATATTTAGACTTGAAGCAATATCTGCAGCAGTAATTCCATAGATCTCTCTACCATCTAAACTATGATATCTTCTATTAGAAAATTCTGCATCTAAAACTATAGCCCATACATCAATTGCTGTACTATATCGCCTATCTTGAGCAATTTTGAATATCTGTTCTAAATATACTATTTTTCCGCTAAAGTCTATATCATTCGCAGAATTCATTTTGCTCTAACCAGTTTAATTAGTTTACATTATTATAACTTATTTAATCTATTTAATTTTTACTGACACCTTTATTAAATTTCCTTAAATAGTATTAAATCAAATTAAACGAGTAATAGAAAGAAAATAAGCCGTTCTTAAGTAACATTTTTTACATTATTATTTTCTTCTTCAGGTTTTTCTCTTAGAGCATATCGAAATAACCACCAAGTAATAAATGTAAAAGCTACAGTAATTAGTAAGAAAGTAATTGATCCAAGAATAGCACTTAAAACTGTCATTCTATCTCTAAGAGTGCAGAAGTTCTTTATATGCTTTCCTCTTTTTAACATGATTCAGCAAATCTTAAAAAGAATAAATAGTCCCCCTATATAGAGCTTATATTGATGGTTTTATGAGGTTTCCTTGTGAATTTGTTTCTTCGTCATTCTTACCTGGATTAAGAGTAAGAGTCACTCATAATCTTAGAAATCAAGGTTTTTCACAAAATGAAATAGCTAAGATATTAGGTGTAAAACAACCGGTTATTGTTTCGTATCTTCAAAAGAATATTGAAGACACAGGAGATGAAAGAATAAATTTTCATCTAGATTCTCTAGCTAATTCTGTCTCTGATATGATTGTGTCTAAAGTGAGTATAGATGAAGTGATGAAGACAATATGTTTAAAATGCAAATCTTTGAGAGTAAGTGGCCCTATCTGCTCTATCCATAAAGAGATTCTGCAAGAAATTGCACATATCAAAATTTGTACTATTTGCCATGGGACAGAATATCTTCCATCTTCAGAAAAAAGAACTTCTATTTTGAGTGCCTTAGAAGAAGTATTTGAAGAAATAAAGAGAAATCAAAACTTTCATCAATGGATTCCAGAGATAGGATCACAGTTAGCTTGTTGTGATTCAGAAGCTAGTGCATTAGATGATGTGGCAAGTTTTCCTGGCAGAATTATCAAGGTAAAGGATCAAATCATGAATGTTCATCCCCCTGAGTTTGGCTCTTCAAAAACCTCATCTTCATTACTTCTTTGGTTTAAGAATAATCGTCCAGATATTAATTGGATTTTAAGCATTAAAACAAAAGATAAACTCAAAAAATTGTTTGAAGAAAAAAACATCAAATTCATAGAAACTAAGCATCTTGATTTAGCAACTGATAAGGTCTTAAAAGAACTCGAGAAAGGAAATAAATTAGTTAATGTGAATGCTATAATAGATGAAGCAAGTTCTGGATTTGAATCAATCGCATATCTATTTGCTATAGATCAAAAAGATCTATTGAGATTGGTTATGCTTTTAAAATAAAAAAATATAGGTCACCTATATAGTGAAGCTAAGATTTAAAATCTCTGATCTCTAGATAAACATGATAATCATGAAAAGAGTTTTCATAATTCTTATATTATTCACTTCTTTATTACTTCCGGTCCACCAGACTAAAGGAACTACAGTGGTTAATGCAGAAGACTACTCTCTTGTAATCTATACATATGAATCTCTTTTAGCAGACCCTGGATATGACTTTGTCTCCGCTTATGCTACTTATAGTGGTATATCAGCTGATTCAATAAAAGTAGTGTATATGGAAGATGCAAATACAATACTTTCTAAAGCGATTTTAGAAAAAGATTCTCCTACAGCTGATGTGTTGATTGGTTTAGATAATGTATTGATACATAAAGCAAAAGATGAAGGGATACTTGAGATTTACAACTCACCATCCTTAGTTAACATTTCCTCAAATCTAATTACCAACCTCGATCCAGAGAAATATCTTTTACCATATGATTATGGTATAATAGCTCTCTGGTTTGATTTAAATCGTATCAATTTTACTACTAATCCAGAATTAGAATATCTTAAATTAGGTGATATACTCAAGTATAATCTTGATAAAAAATTAGTTGTTGAAGATCCAACTTTAAGTTCTCCTGGCTTAGGATTTTTGCTTTGGACCATAGCAATATATGGTGACCCAAAAATTAATTTTGAAGGAGTCTTAGGACAAGATTGGAGAGATTGGTGGGGTGATGCAAAGAAAGATTTGCGAATAACTTCAAGTTGGAGTGATGCTTTTAGTATCTATTACACTCCAGAAGAAAATCGTCCAATAATGATTTCATATGGCACCAGTCCTGCTTATGATGTTTGTCACCCAGAATATGGCGTTGGAGAAGGAAATCCTCCTCCTTCTGCAGCTGTTGTATCACATGAGAATCCAACACAATTGACAGTTATAATGTCAAACGCCTGGCTTCAAATAGAAGGAATAGGCCTAGTTAAAGATGCACCTCATACTGCAGAAGCAAAGAAATTCATAGACTGGTTCTTAGATAAAGAATTACAAGACAATATACCATTAAATAATTGGATGTACCCTGCAAACATACAAGCTGAAATCCCATCTTGTTTTGCTAATAATTCTATTAATCCAGATTCCATTGATGTGATTTTGAATGACATCCTTACTCCTGAGATGATACGAGATAACTTAGATAACTGGTTAGATGATTGGGAAGCAGAAGTTGCATCATTTGGTTCTCCAGTACTCTTACTTTTTACCTTACTTACAAGTACAATGGTTTATGTAATGATTAAAAAGAGAAAAAAGCTGTAGAAGAGACTGAAAATGTTCGCAAATTTAAGAGGAATTGCAGAATCTAAGAATGAGCTATATAGCAAATTGATAATGGCTTTAGCTGTAATTCTTCTTCTCTCTTTTTTATTAGCTTTTTTTTATATTCCTCTCATCAGGATTTTTGAATACAGTTTCACTTCTGGAACAGAACCACTTGGCTTAATTTTAAAGGAAACTATTACCAATAAGGTCAATCTGTATGCTATAGGTTTCACTTTTTTACAAGCTTTCATATCTTCAATATTATGTTTACTTATAGGACTACCAGCTGGATATTTTCTAGCTAAATATAATTTTAAAGGTAAGGAAATACTGGTTAATTTATTAACTATTCCGTTCGTTCTTCCTCCTATTGTTGTCTTAGCTGGTTTTCTTGTAACATATGGAAACTCAGGATGGGTAAACACTATATGGGAATCAATTACAAATAGTACAAATCCAATTATTTCGATTTTTGGAACCGTAGAAGGCATAATCTTAGCTCATGTATTTTATAATTTATCAGTAATAATAAGATTGACAATACCTGCTTGGCAGAATGTGGATTATGATCAAGTAGAAGTCTCTAGTACTTTAGGAGCAAGCAAATTCCGAATTCTACGAAAAATAATTGCACCTCAGATAATGAATTCAATTGTTGCTGCTACTCTGTTAGTATTTGTGTATACTTTCAACAGCTTTGCAATAGTGTTAAAATTAGCAAGTCCGATATACAATACAATTGAAGTTCAGATTTACAAAGAATTTAAAGGAGCAAATAATTACACGGGAGCAAGTTTCTTGGCTCTCCTACAGCTGATTCTGAACAGTCTAGTTATAATTTTATATATAATGTTTGATAGAAAATCTAGGCATTCAGCTGAGGGAAAGGAATCAAGTTTTAAAACAATCAAGTTCAAATTCAGAAATCAGAATTGGAGAATTATATTAAGAAATATAATGGTAATTTTATTTATTACCTTGATAGGCTTATTCACGTTTTTACCTATTTTAGCGGTGATAATAAGATCCTTTATTCCAGATAAAACTGGAAATACTATCCTATTCGGATACAAAGAATTTTTTTCTAACAAAGTAATTAGCGTATTGCATGCTAATCCTCTTGTTCTCTTAAGAAATACTCTCTTTTTAGCTTCAATTTCTACGCTAGTAACATTGATTCTCTCTATGATTATTGTTTTTATACTTAGAAATAGATTCCAAAGTCTTCAGAAATATAGATCTTCAAGAGTCGATAATTTGATTTCATATCTAATTATACTACCAATGGCTACTTCTTCAATAACCCTTGCAACGGGAGTTTTTCTGCAATATGGAAATTCCAATCTTTTTAATACAGCTGTTTGGTTTTTTGTAATAGTATCTCATGTAATAATTAGTATTCCTTTTGCAACTAGAACTATTTTATCAGCATACAACAGAATAGATGTCGAATTACTAAATGTAGCTTCCACATTAGGAGCGTCTAAATTTAGAAATTTCAGAAAAATAATCTTTCCGATGATTTATAGAGGAATAATTGTTGGAGGTTTGTTTTCTTTTGCAATTAGCCTTGGGGAATTTGGAGCAACATATTTTCTTGCAAGAGACAAATTTAAGACTCTCTCCATTGGAATATATGATTCAATCTCAACGCAAACATTGCAAATTCCTTTAGCAATGGCTAGTCTTTTAATAGTTGTGACTTTACTTTGCTTCTACGGAATTCATAAATTAGGAGAAATTGAACTTAAGGTGTAAAAAATGGTAAATGTGAGTATTAATGAAGTGTCCATGAAATATGAGAAGAAATATATTTTAGATGGTCTAAACCTTAATATTCACAACGGAGAACTGTTGGTTATTTTGGGGGAATCTGGCTGTGGAAAATCTACATTATTAAAGATTATAGCAGGGATTATAGAACCTGAAACAGGACATATTTACTTTAATAAGGAAGAGATAACAAATCTCCCTCCTCAAAAAAGGAAAATCGGTTATGTTCCTCAAGCCCAGGTTCTCTTCCCGCATATGACGGTCGAAGATAATATAAAATTTGGTCTTGAAGCAAGAAAACTTAGTAAAGAACAAGTAGAATCAAAATTGGAGTGGATTGCTAATCTTACTCAAATAAGAGAATTATTTTCAAGATTTTCTCGAGAAATTAGTGGCGGACAAAAACAGAGAGTTGCTCTGGCTAGAGCGATGGCGATTGAACCTGAAGTGCTCCTTCTAGATGAACCTTTGTCAAGCATAGATGCTTCTGGAAGAGAATCTCTAGCTCTTTCAATTAGACGTATTCAAAAACAAACACAGACAACCACTATCTATGTTACACACAGTAGTGATGAAGCTCGTCTAATCAGTGATAGAGTAGCAGTGATGTATGATGGAAAAATTCAACAGATAGGAAAATTATTGGAAATCGACCAAAAACCATTGAATTATCTTGTAGCAAAAATCATGGGTATAGATAATGTTTGGCCTGTAGAGTTTATTACAAAAGATAAAAAAGGTAGTATTCTTTCAGTTCCAATAGGAAAAATTCAACTGGATAGAAAAATTCAATCAAAAATCTCAGGGATTAAAATAAATCCATCTTCATTTTCAATTTATTCTGATAAAACTAAGAATAAAGATGATTTAATTATTTTTCAAGGAACAGTTAAGTCTGTTGTAGAGTTAGATGATGAAACATTTAGGTTAATTGTTGATATCAAAGACACACTTTCAGAATATATTAAAGTAGATTGTTTAAGAGATCAAATCAATAAAGAATTAAATGTCGATACTAGTATCACACTAGCTATAACACCTAAGGATGTAGTTCTAATTTGATTTCAGAACAAGTAAAGAATGAAATTGAAGAAGCGCTGTTACAGTACTTTGAATCTCATTCAGAATTTCAATGGGTAAATCTCGATAAAGGTTATTTTAATAATAATCAAGTAATAAAAGGAAACAATTCTGAACCTCTAGCTGTATGTAAATACTTTCCAGACGATAGTATTTTTAAATCTGAAGATAGGATGGAAAGAGAAATTAAAGCGTTAAAGCTTTTTGGAGGTTCATATTCTTCACATCTAATATGGATGAAAAAACCTGATTTGATAGTTTACGAATATGTTGATGGTATAGAACTTATTAATATCGAAATTACTAAACCTCTTACAAAAAAGATTTCTAAAACTTTAACTGCATTACATGATGAAGCTAGACTTTATCTAGGACCATCGAGAGAACAAGTTATAGAATATTATAGAAATCTTATTTCAATTTATAGAAGTTCTAGTCTTGTTTATCCTAAAGATCTAATCAATGAACTAGTATTATCGGTGGAAAAACAAGAGGAAATTCTTGATCAGTATAAAGAGAATTTAACATTTGTTCATGGCGATTTAGTCCCACCTAACTTCATTATTAATAAACAAATCAAATTAATTGATTGGGAATTCTTCAGACCTGAGTTAGAATTCTTTGATTATCAATACTTTAATTACTATGCAACAACACACAATCTAAAAATATCATTAAAAGTACCAGAAGAAATTAGAGAATTTTACAATAATCTAGTTGATGTCCTTGAGAAGCTCTGGAGATTCGGTTATTTAAAAAAGAACAAAGAAATTTTCTACAGTATTGATTAAAATAGGTTAAAATTAAAAACTAGTTCAATTTTAAAAGAGTATGGAAACTGAAATTGTGTATTTTGATCCATCTGTACCTAAAGTTCTAATATCACAAATTTTGCAACCTGTTTGGAAGAGTGTAGTATTTTCCGGATTAGGGTCTGTAGTATTTAAGAAAAACTACAATTTTGAAATAGAAAAACCTGATGAAGTATTGACTAAAACTTTACGTGGTGGAGTTTGCGGTTCAGATTTACATTTAGTAGCGTTAGATTTTGCTTTAGATGTATCTCCTACTATTGTTCCTTCTCCAGATCCTAGACAGATGGGACATGAATGTGTAGCTGAAATTACAGAAGTTGGTTCAGATGTTTCTAATTTAACAATTGGTGATAGAGTGATAGTACAAAAAGGTCCATCTTGTTATCTTCATCAAGCAGATAAAATGTGTCCTAGATGCGAAGAAGGAGATTTCTGGTTATGTGAACAAGCTGGTAAATTTGCAGAGTTCACTGAATATGATGCTGCAGGAGGATGGAGTACTGGTTTCAAATATCATAAAGACCAGCTGTTCTTCGTACCAGAAAAAATCACTTCAGATGAAGCACTATTAATCGAACCACTTTCATGTGCCTTAAGAGGTGTTCTCAGAGCTTCTCCAAAAGAAGATGATAAAATTTTAATAATTGGAGCTGGAACTATAGGATTGTGTACCTTAGTCTGTGTTAAAGCAATACTACCTGATGCTGATGTTACAGTTTTAGCTAAATATGATTTTCAAGTTGATATGGCAAAGAAATTTGGTGCAACACATGTTATCTCAAATAAAGAAATGGATAATTATCTTGGTCAAAAACTCGATGCTGTTCTCTACAAAGGCTATTTTGGTAACAAAACATTCGCTGGTGGATTTAATCTGATATATGATTGTGTAGGTAAAGCTAGAACTATTCAGAATTCATTACGGTGGACTAAAGGTAAAGGTAAGGTTATGGTCTTAGGTGTTAATTTAAAACAAGGAAAATTTGATTACTCTCCTATTTGGTATCAAGAGGTTGACCTCCTTGGTTCATGTATTCATGGTACTGAAGAGTGGAATGGTAAAAAGAAAACAACTTTTCAATTAGTGAGTGAATTTATACTTGAGAAAAAAATTAATCCTAAAATCTCCGAGATAATAACGCACAGATTTGATTTAAAAGATTATAAAACTGCACTTAAAACCGCATTTAATAAGAAAAAGAATAAAGCAATAAAGGTAATTTTTGACTACAGTATATAATCATTCTAATTCGTATCCAGCTAAAATTACTTTTACAGCTTGAAGTCTAATTACTCTCATCTGACTTTCAATTTCCTTCAAAGGTTTTTTCTCTTGAAGCATTGCTTGTAAATCATCTATTAATGGATGTAAATACTCTTGGTAGGTTAATAATGTTGTACCATATTCTAAATCAGTTAAAACTACGAGAACAAGATTTTCAAGTCCTCCTCTAGCTTCTTTATTCTGTATTTGAATACCTTGGAGAAAACCTAGCATAGATTCATTTGGAAGTGTTAACGAACCCAATCTTCTTCCTTGAAGTGTTTCTTCAAATCCCAGAGCTGAAAAGGCTTGGTCAGATACTTTCAGTATGAAATTATCTGACTCTAAAGCAATTCTTCCACTATGGTCAAATCCGAATGAATGATCAGTTAGAATAGGTATAGCACCTTGCCTTTGATCAAAAATAGTAAGAATCACACCCGGACAAAATTCTTGGAGTTTTATCATCACATCCTCTTCTGTAACTTTACTTAGAAGATCTTCAAAAGGAGTTGATCTAGTTGCTCTGTATATTATTAGAGATACTATAGCTATAATAACTAAACTTCCACCTATAATTGTATATAAAAGCCAAGATTGTAAACCTGCTTTAATAACCACAATTGACTGTGAAAAATCTAAAGAGATATTACCTAATATATCACTTCCTTCAAAGGAAACATCTACTGAAATATGGTCCAAATCTTCTGTTGGGGTAAAAGTTACTGTTGCAATACCATAAGAATTTGTTTGCCCAGTACGAGTTGTAATATTATCATAATCAGTAAATGCTGCTGTAATAGTGAAAAAACTATTATCCTTATAATAAATGTAAAAATTGAAAATTAAATCCATATCTTCAACTGGGGTTCCATTTAGGAAAGTCAATGTTCCTGTTAATTCTACTGCTGAACCAGCTATTACTTCTAAGCTTGAAGAAGCAATAGTTAAATTGAGAGGAAGCGGAAGAACGACAAAATTATAGATTAAGGAATTATTTGTTTTACCAAAATAAAGATCTGATTCAGCTATTATTTGTAAGTTATAATTACCCTTAGACTTTCGTATAGTATAGTCAAAATAATAAATACTTGCAGTTTCTAAAGAGAAAGATAAAGAAGTTCCGTTCACAGAAATTTTGATAATAGATTGATTATTTGATAGGTCATCTTGTAAAACTACTCGAACTCTAAGATTATCTCCATATATTACTTGATCATTGGAGTTTAGAATTATAAGAGCACCTTCTTTTTTATTAGTAAAGTGAAATGTAATAATTTTTTCATTTGGAAATAATCTTTCTCCAGAGTCATCATTAGCAACAATTGTTAAATTGACTAAACCATAATCTGGAACATCGGAAATTAACCAAGTCGATTTGTTTATTGGTCTATCTGTTTCATTATTCCAGAAATAATTAAAAGTATCTTCAGTATTTTCTGCAACTATTCTAATCAATGAATCATTAGTTATAAGATAAGTCTCTGTAATTTTTAGAATTTCCCATTGTTCAGTATCCTCGTTGTATAGTTGCAGATTATAATTTGGTCCTTCATTATCAACAACAAAACTATATGTATATGTATGGTTATTCCCAACTATATCTTCTACATAAACTGACAAAACAGCTGTTGTGCCATTTGCTGGATAGAAAGATTCTGGATATCCATCGAATGTTGCTTCGCC